>Ga0209187_1000379_pt1 | contig 82800 bp, 81 predicted proteins | sample BantaG_FD_187430 | JGI IMG/M metagenome (GOLD analysis project Ga0209187, IMG submission 187430) | Marine algal microbial communities from Bantry Bay, Ireland - BantryBay_4 metaG (SPAdes) (version 2) | ecosystem: Host-associated > Algae > Red algae > Unclassified | place: Bantry Bay, Ireland...
ACCATTTGCCGTTGGTAGGCGGGCTTGGTTGTTCAGTGACACGCCCGCAGGTGCGAAAGCAAGTGCTGCCATGTTCACGGTCATCGAAACAGCAAAAGCCAATGACTTGGAACCCTATGCGTACCTGCAGCACGTTCTTGCACACATTGCGGACGCGGATGAGGCATCACTCGATGCGCTCATGCCGTGGAATATGAAATAGGTGAAGGTTTAAACGCCAGATACCCGGTTAAGTTGGCGCTTACATATTACTAGCGTACCTAGTATGCGAAGTATGCGTGGTGAAGAATTGCAGCGTAATCACAAACATATTGCTGATGTGAGACGGTACGTTAAAAAGGCAAAAACAGTAGACACTGCGACTGGAAAATTGGGAAACTATATTGATGATGATCTATTGGGTGTCTGGCCTCATGATGCAATTTGGAATTAGTTTGGATAACTAGTTTGGACAGCACAACACCCACTGTAACCTACAGTAGTGGCATATTTTTCGAGTTTTAACGAGATATGTAGGCAGGCCACAGTTATTCAAAAACCTCCGCATATTGTGGTTCATCAAATCCGATCAACCGTGTATTACCGTACTCAACTACAGGCCGCTTGATTAGACTTGTATTGGTATGCATCATACCAATGGCTTTTTTCCGAGTCAGCTTTTCCTTGTCTGATTCATCTAAGCGGCGCCAGGTAGTTCCACGTTTGTTAATTAAAGCCTCAAACCCGTGCTTGTCACTCCATTTTTCTAGAGTCTCTAAACTGATGCCAGATTTTTTATAGTCATGGAATTCGTATTCGATACCATTTTCTTCCAGCCATTTGCGAGCCTTTTTAACCGAATCGCAGTTTGGAATTCCGAAAACTCGCGCCTTACTTGAATTCATAGATGTGTTTTCTCCACTGTCGAATTAGAAATTGTACTTAACCGTGTCTCGCTATAGTACTATCACTGGGTTAGCAACAGCTCTTAATCTTTATTAATTTACATAAAATTGATTGAGAATAAGCATGCTGGCAAACAGTTTTTCTTCCTTGATTATCGCAAAAGAAAAAATATATATCTAGAATACTAAGGTTTATCGTTTTAAATTGCGAATATTTTTAGATTCGAGAATTTTGATTTTCTTTTTTAGTTCAAATATTTCCTTTGCCAAAGATATTTCTCTCGCGATCGAGTATTGGTAAAGGAGTTTGTACTTTTCAGCCTCTGCACGCCGTCGTTGATATTTACTCTTATCCGTATTGCCAGATTGCAGTCGCTGTTGCTCCGCAGATTCGATAGCATTAATAAGTTCAATATAGTTTTCGCGAGATTTTTTTATACTACCACGCGACCTTCCAGCTTCAAGAGAGACCTGATCATTAGTGATACGACCACCTTGGGGTACAATCTCGGGCTTATTTTTTTTAAGCCTTTCAAGTGCCTCCCAGTAATCCTTCATCGTGCCTTTACTCATTATTTGGAATTAGTTCTAGATTTGATTCGTTTTCCATATTTTTTGAGCTCTGCTAAATCGTTAATTTTCAGTTTTATCTCTACTGAACTGGGATCTAGTCGTTGAACATGCGCGTTCGTTATTTTTATTACCCTGTTGAGTTTAGATTCTTTAATAACAGCTTTCGCGCAGACCAAGCAGGCTGAAACTGTTCGCATCGCTCTTTTGTCGCATGGTTCAACGGAAGTACAACCACCGATTGGTGATTCCAAGTAACTAATTTCACCTCGTCTAAAGCGCTTCATTACCGTTTCGCGATCCTCATATGATAAGGTATTCTGGTAATTTCGCTGCTGAGTAATCCACGCTCCGTGACCACCGAAAAGAAGTTCATCACTCATTAAAACTTGAGCGATATATGCGAGTGCTTGAGCTTCGGGGTGTGCTGCTTGATAGTCGTGATAGAAATGATCTTTGTTACCAGCAACTAGTTTTTTAGCGAACGCAGAGCCTTTCGCGTAGTAAATTGTCATTTCTTCAGTAACGTGCTGTAGTTGTCGCTTAAGGCTTGGTAACGACACTATTCCGCTTGCAGATGCGTAAACGGCAAGCGAGCGGCGGGCTTGATGTGGAGTATATGGCCAATTCAAACCAATCGTAAATCGTTCCTCAGATCTCCAGCTACGAAAGGGATCAATTGACTCTAACTCAAGAATATCTGCATCTATAATCGTTGGTACTAGAGATTTTGGTAGTTTATCTTTAGTACTCAATTGTGCAGAGTGTGCATAGGGGGCATTCTTCGGTCTACTTTTCCTTTTTTTGTTTAGGAAGGGTAAATAGCCTGTTCCGATAAATAGTGGGTAGTCAGAACTATTCTTTTTTTCATGATTTAGTGTTTCACCAAGTGTGCTATAGATCAAATCAGATATTTTTTGCAGCATAAAAATAACCCGTTCAACGGTTGGATCCGTCAACCATTTTGTTTGTTTAGCTATACCATCGGCCTGTTTAAAGGTTTCACCGCATAGAAAATAGTGTTTTTTTCCGTATTCGTAGTGGGTCTCTAGGCAGTTGTAAGGCAATCGTGCAATCTCGCCACGGCGCATACCACTAAATATAGTTATAAGTAAAAAGCAAATACTTTGTATTTCATGGAGGATAAACACCATGTTTCGAAGATATTTTATTTCCTTGTTATTTCTCTCAAAGTATTCCTTTACATAGTCATTCAAATCATAATCGCCAAGCAATTCTGGAAGTGTTGAGAGGTAAGTTTTGGTACTGTTTCGATGACGCACTTGTTTGCTCTGAGAACGTCGAGATCTACCAAGATTCGGATTGGAAGCGCAATCCTTTAGCAATTTCAAAAAGGTGTCAGCTACTGATTCAAATTTCGTAATCTCTTCGATAGCGTTAGTTATTAGTTCGGAGTAAATTCTTGTGGGAATTACTGGATGTTGTTTGATTTGACGATTTTCCGCTCGAGCCAGCTCAGCGAGTGTGTTGAGGTTCACATCTAGTAACAAAGGAAACCCTCGTTTAATCTCACCTATGTTAATTAGGATGCAGACCAAGCAATAGGCATCTTGCATTGCTGTTTTCAGTGTATTTAAGTAACTTGCGAAACCCACTGGGTTGTTCAGTAGCTTGATCGGTGTGGTCTGGTGTTCAGAACAATATCTGGCCAGAGTTCTAAGATAGCTTAGAGTACCAGCTAAAGTGTTAACGGCTTTTGTACTATCGCTAAAATACCAGTAAACAAATAGAATCCATTTTATTTCTTTTGAAATAACAGCTTGTTCTTCTGTTTGTTCTTTTCCACTCCAGGTTACAAAATCCAGCTTACGGGTTGGAGTATTCCGTTGATAGGCACTCATGTCCCAGACATCATCACCATATCGAGAAACGGGATTGCCATCGCGGTCATACGCGACTATGAATGATGCTTTTGGTTGTACACCGATACTGCTTTTGAATTCATCTGGCTGTTTTCTTCCATGCTTGTATATTGCTTCGTAACTTTTCGTCTCACTCATTGACCAATCCCAAGTCAACTAGATAACGTAACTCATTCGCCCAGAAATCAGATAAAAAATCTTCTTCATTTACCTCTTTTACGATGTGCTTAACCAATTCTTTCAATTTACTATTGCGTTCAGATATTTCTGTAAGAATATTCGATATTCTGTCAAAAACTGGGACAAATAAAGACTCAAAATGTTCATTTGAATCTGCTAGGTGACGAGTTTTTTGGATGACATAACGGCCGCTCGCGAGTTTTCGAATATCTTCTTCGTCAGCATGTACAAAGAAGTGTTTGCAAGACAAACACCCTTCAGGTTGGCCGCACTTTGGTGGAATATTTGTGCGATGTATCAGCTCTTCTGGATTGCCGGGATTTTTACAGTTACCTAACTCAATCTGATTTTCGTGATGTTTTTCTTTGTCGATAGAATGTACGATAGCTGAGAAAAACTCACTAAGTTCTGTGGACTGTTTTTTTCGTGTACCGGATAAATAACTCTTGGTGTGAGTTTGAATTGAATGTCCAGCCGCTTTTGCTGAGGTTGCTAGATCTACATTACTGTTTGAGTAGTCATTTTTGTTTGCGCGGAATTGGCGAGCGCCAAAAGAGGGTAGATCAATGCCTATATTTTTGATTCGGTTGGAATATGCCTGTGTCGGCGTAGCCCACTGGTGAGGTGTTTTCGTGTGACATTTGCCTTTTGTAAAAAAGAGTAGGTCTGTTTTAATCGAATCTTTAAGCAGCCATTCACGAAGTTTAAGATATTTTATAAAAGTTGGTAAAAATGTGTTTTGTAGTTCGAATAAAACTTTTCCCTTGTGTCCTCGATTCTTTATGACGCGAAATCCTTGTCGTTCTGCACTCATATGATAGTTTTTAGGCCAACGCATCGATCGAACTGGAGTCTCATTTTGACCGGAATACGCATACATTAAATGTAAAAAGGCCAGTGACGCGATGCTGGCGAGTCGTTTACGTTGTCGATGACGTAAATCATTGTTTGCATTTAATAAGTTTAATTTTACTATCTTGAGTTGCTTATCTACTCCATCTAAGTTCCTTTTCTGGTCTGTATAGCGGTGAGCAATGTCTTCTCTTTTATGTAATTTGCCGTTGGTATAGTTGTAAGTCCAATTACCTCTTTTTAATTTATCTCGAATAGCTAAAGTATCTGGCGTCATGATCATTCTGGCACTTGGGAATACCCAGAGGCCATCGATTTGCCAATCCTTGTGCTTGGGTATAGTTAATTTAAATGGAAATGGGTTTTCATTGAGCACGAAATCCGAAAAGCCATCAAAAAGAGCTTGGCTCCACGCTAATACTTGTGCTTGTTCAGATTCACTTTGTGCTTGAGTGGTATTTCTGCCTTGGTGTGTTGATTTTATTATTGGAACGCCATCTCCGAAGAGGTCGTTTTCGTAAAGTGCTTGTAAGATAATGAGTACGGATCTTTGGTATTTTGCTGCTGATTTAGATTTCAGGGAATTCGGAGCGCAACGGTCACGGAGGTAGTTGCAGTACTTTTTGTAAATTTCTCGAGAGTAAGTTTCATTTTCCAAGACCGTATGGAGATTGTTATCATCCGACCAGTTTAAAAAGTATAATAAGTCATATAAATAGTCTGATTGAGTTGGCTCGCTCAAGTGACTTAAGTTGTCAAACAAACAATCAATTAGTGATTTTAATTTGGTTGGACGATTTTTGTCGAATGATGAGAGATCTACTGAATAGCCTGTTTTCTTGGTTGTATTTTTCATACGTCGACGGTAGCACCACGCGCCTATGTCGAGGTATTGCTTAGAAATGACTACAAGTTGCTCAATGTGCAGAGTGTCTATGTTGTCTAGGCCTTTATATGGTATGCACGTAATCGAACGTAATTGATATTTACTTGGCATAAAAACCATTCATGGCTTTCTCGGTGATGTTCTTAAGGTGCCCTTCGAACTTTTTTTGTAGGTTGCGCAATTCCTCGTAATCGTTTCTGTAGGTTAAATAGCCTTCCGTAGTGCTCAGATTCGCATGGTCTAGAAGTCTCTGTACAAATCGCAGTGCTTCGGTTAATGTGGTTTCTTTTCTATTTACTTTGATCAATTGCTCTTCTAGAGCATTCATGCCACATGTTGCTCTTAAATCATGAAATTGGAAGCGGAAATTTGGTCGATCAAGCTTATTGCGCATTATTGGAATTAATGTTTCGCTCATAAACTGATTCAATGAAGTTCCCCTAGGTTTTGCACTCCCCTTGGCTTTTGCATCGAATCTCCTAGCCTTTGCTTTAGATTCGTAGAATGGATTCCCATGGCTCGATAAAAATAGATACTGTTCCTGAGAATCATCTCCATTTTTTATACGGCGCTCAATCGCAATTTGCGAATATGCGTAAGTTCTCAGCCGTTCATATAGCCATTTTGAAATGAGGATTGTTGATTTTTTATTACCCTTGGTATCGATTTCGGTGCCTGGTCCGACAGGAAGTCGAACGTGATCAAATTCATCAGATAAGTTAGTACTGACGTGCCTAACCTGTAGTGTGAGGATCGTTTGTTTTCTCGCTCCGGTGAAAAGTGCGAGTAGAAATATAAGTGTCCAGTGCGTATTTTCGATTTCAAATAACGTGTCAACTAGTGCTTCCTGCTCGTTAGCTAATAGAGGTTTTAATTTACCACCATCATCTATTGTAGGCAGTAGTTCTCGATCATCATTGACAGCTTCATGAATCGCATGTGTACTTCGTATTGCCTTAATTTTTAAATCACTAGTTTGTGTTTTTTTGCCTCGAGCGAAGCCCTTATCGTCTGTAAAGAATATCGTCAGTTCTTTTGCAGTCCACAAATAGTTAGGCTTGGGTAATGGGTAAATACCCTCATATATTAACCAAGTGTAAAAACCTTTGATGTGAGATATTCTTCCTCTGGCTGTGTTCTCGGACAACTCACCTAGATCTATTTTGTCCTGAAGCCAATCACGAAACGCATAGGTGGGCCTTTGCGGTTTCCGCTTTGGTGTTGATAAGTAATCTAGCCCTAACTCATCCAGAAAACGCCTAAACGCTGTCAAACTTAAGGCTTTAGATTCAAGAGTTCTTAATTCTCTTGTATCAACTGACTCGGCATTTTCAAGAAGATAAAGGTTTGCATTCAGCCAAGGTGATCCATCGCTTTTGATTACTGACGGAAAACCATTCCAGCGATATAAATCTCGGTAGTTAGTCTTTGAGAATGGCGAGGTTTGCAGTGTACGTGAGTAGGTATATTTTTCACTATCTACTTCAAGATTGATTCGTTCTGCGTTTGGATCGGATGGTTCGCAAGTCACACACAGCTCTAACGCTGGGAGCGATAAAGTGTGTGCCTTAGTCTTTTCATGCTGCATGTCCACATAATACTAAATGGACATATTATGTCTACATAATTTTCTGCACCTTGCAATTTGGAATACCGTACACCCGTGTTGTCATTAGTCCATCACTCTTAACAGTTCGTTGATGCCCACTTTGCTGCGGGTTTTCTCGTCAACGCGTTTAACAATCACAGCGCAATACAAACTGTATTTACCGTTATCCGATGGCAGATTGCCAGACACAACCACAGAGCCTTCGGGTACGCGGCCATAGCTAACTTCATCTTTTTCGCGATCGTAAATTCGAGTGCTTTGCCCGATGTAGACACCCATGGAAATGACAGCACCTTTTTCAACAATTACGCCTTCTACAATTTCTGAGCGTGCGCCAATAAAACAATCGTCTTCGATGATGGTTGGTGATGCTTGTAGTGGTTCGAGTACCCCACCAATACCAACGCCACCTGAAAGATGAACATTCTTGCCAATTTGCGCGCAGGAACCAACCGTTGCCCAGGTGTCAACCATGGTGCCCGAGTCGACATACGCACCGATGTTCACATAGGATGGCATTAAGACGGTATTGGCAGCGATAAAGCTACCGCGTCGGGCAACTGCAGGTGGTACCACTCGCACACCGGATGCCTGAAATTCGTTGGCGGACATATCAGCAAATTTAGACGGTACTTTGTCAAAAAAATTGGTGAAGCCTCCAGCTGGCATAACTTCATTATCGCGTAAACGGAACGAAAGCAAAACAGCCTTCTTCAGCCACTCGTTAACTTGCCACTGGCCAACACCTTTGGGTTCAGCCACTCGCGCTTTTCCGCTGTCGAGCATGGCAATTGCCGAATCGACTGCGTTTTTGACATCGTCACTAGCGCTGCCAGGTGAGATACTGTCTCGATCGTCCCATGCTTTGTTGATGGTGGCTTCTAAGTCACTCATGCACGTGTTCTCCAATTCAAAGTTAACGTTGGTTTATGTGGGTATTGTATTCCGAGCGCTTGTCTGACACAACGCTTGGGACGGTATGATTTTGCTGTTGACTTCGCCCGGTCTGGTTGTGGAGACTGGGTTATTAAGATTAGTCCTTCTGGATAACATCAATAATGCGCTGTGTCGCTTCAATGCATTCATCGCTCTTGGCAACCAGTGCCAGCCGAACATGGTTTTCCCCGGGGTTTATACCATTGACTTCGCGGCCCAAATAACTGCCAGGTACGACTGCTACGTTTTGTTCACGCAGCATTGATTGGGTGAACTGCTTATCGTCGATGGGTAGAGTTAACCACAGGTAAAAGCCAGCAGCGGGTTTGGTCACCGGTATCACGGGGTTCAACATGTTAAGCACTTTGTCGTATTTTTCATCATAGGCAAGTCGGTTAGCTTTAACATGTTTTTCGTCTTGCCAGGCAACAGTGCTGGCATATTGAACCGGTGGCGACATAGAACAGCCGTGATAGGTGCGGTACAACAAAAACTGCTCAATGACTTGATGGTCACCGGCGATAAATCCTGAGCGCAGCCCGGGAAGGTTAGAGCGCTTGGACAAACTATGAAAAACCAGACATTGTTTGTAGCTGGTATTGCCCATGGTGTTTGCTGCTTGCAACAGCCCGGTTGGTGCACCGTTACTCTCGCGGTATATTTCGCTGTAACATTCATCACTGACAATATAAAAATTGTGTTCTTGGGCTTTTTCTATCAGGTAGGTTAAAGACTCAGGAGATAAAACACTGCCAGTGGGATTGCCTGGATTGCAAAGGTAGAACAATTGGCAGGATTCAAATTGTTTGTCGTTAATAGCGCGGATATCATCATCAGCGTTTGCGGAGATATTATAAAAAACAGGTTTGCAGCCAGCCAATAAAACCGCGCCTTCGTAAATTTGGTAAAAAGGGTTTGGCATAAGCACATCGCGGGCACTTTTAGATCGGTCCAGTACACACTGGGCAATGGCAAACAACGCTTCGCGCGTGCCATTGACCGGGAGAATATGCTGCGCTGCCAGCGATTCTGCATGGTTTAGAGCGAATCGATTGCATAGCCACTGCGCAATACTGTCTCGTAGCTCCGGGGCGCCGCGAGTGCTGGGGTAATTTTCAACACCGCGCAGTTTCTCTATCATGGCATCCAGAACAAATTGCGGTGCGTCGTGTTTTGGTTCTCCGACCGATAAAGCAATACGCGGTTTGTCCGCAGGCGTGATACCGTCTAGCAGTACCCGCAGTTTTTCAAAAGGGTAAGGTTGTAGCAGGTCTAGTTCTGGGTTCATCGGTTACAGGCTTTGTTACGTATAAACAAGAGTATACGAAAAACCGGCGGCATCGGTGCATAACCAGTCAATTCCAGACATAGAAAAACAGACGCTCGCGTGGGTGCGGCAAGTAGTGGTGGGCCTCAATCTGTGCCCGTTTGCCAATGCTGTCGTGAAATCGGACGAGCTTGCACTTTTTACCGAGCCCAATTCTCAGTTTGAACCCGTACTCACGTCTTTAGTCCAGCAATGCGATACGCTGCGAGGCGCATCTTCTCAGTCGACATTACTGTTCATATTGCCCAATGGGTTTACTGATTTTGATGTATACCTTGACTTGGTTAGTACCGCTGAAGCGCTGTTGGTTGATCTTGATTACGAGGGTATCTTGCAAATTGCCAGTTTCCACCCCGATTATCAATTTGAGGGCGCACCGGTAGATGACATGGCCAATTATACTAACCGCTCCCCTTATCCCATGCTGCACCTTTTAAAGGAAGCAGCTGTTGAACGGGTAATTGAGCAGCATCCGGGTACGCAAGCTATACCTGATCGAAATATCGACTTACTGAGATCGATGTCGCTTGAACAGTTAACATCGTTAATTAACAAAGAGCAACACTGAGATGACAACCAACACGCCATTGTTAGACAAAGCTGATTTGCTGCTGGTGTACGACAAAGAGTGCCCGGCATGTAACAACTATTGCAAGATGGTTCGCATACGCGAGTCCGTTGGTCAGTTGCAATTGGTTGATGCTCGAGAGGACACGCCAATCATGCAAGAAATAACAGCGGCGGGTTTAGATATTGATGATGGCATGGTATTGAAGATGGGTAGTCAGCTTTATTATGGCTCAGATGCCATTCATGCACTGTCGTTAATCAGTAGCCGATCTGGCTTGTTTAATAGGTTGAACTATTGGGTATTTAAATCTGAAAAAGTGTCCCACGTTATTTATCCTATCATGAGGGCCGGTCGAGCAGTGCTTTTAAAGTTGTTGCGAAAAACCAAAATTAATAATTTGGACGTCGCGGGTAACGATCGTTTTTAGTTTCAATCCAGCTGGGCTACCAAATGTTTAATTGAGTTGGAATAATATTCGAGCAAAGGCCGCTCTTTTTCGTTAACGCTAAATTCGCCTTCGTTGTCGTGCAGGATACGCCTGAGAGTCAGCATTCTTACACCGACTGTGACGGCGTAATCTCTGTCTGATCTTGGTATGTAAGCTCTGAATCCAACTTGCTCTAATTTCGTCAGCAAATTAAAAACCTCACTTTTTAGTTCAAGCTCGGTGTGTGCGGTTTGCGATGAGTTGGCAAATATCGTTGCTACAAGAGCTACTGGCAGCACTGGTGTGATGTTGCCAATACGCTCCATAAGGTCCTCAGCTAACGGCGCAACATCCAGCAAATATGGTAGGTCTGTGTTGCTTTCGTGGTGCTTGCCTATCCATTGCTTCAATGATACTGGTTCACCAAAGTTTACGCAGGCATAGCCATAACGATAACGTTGACCTGTTATAGCTTGCCAAATGTTTTTACCCAGAAAGGAGACTGACTTTACTGCGGTATAGCCGACACCTCGTCGAGGTAATTTTTTTGCGTAGCGCAACAAGCTGCGATCTTCAAGCACGCGATCGTAGTTTATGCCCACTGGAATAAAAACAATATCGCGCGGCGTATTTGGATTAAAACCTCTGACTAGGTAACCGAGCAGGCCCAGTTTCGGTGGTCCGAGCACACCATCTCGAGACAATTTACCTTCAGGAAAAATGGCTTGCGGCACACCACCATCTGCGGCCATTTGTACATACACTTCCAACACCCGACGATACAATGGATCGCCGGAATCGCGCCGCACGAAATACCCTCCCATGGCGCGTATCAGTTGTTGCAATGGCCATATTCGTGCCCATTCACCGACAGCGTAGGACAAGGCAGTACGCTCAGCCGCAAGATAAGTAGCCAGTATATAGTCCATGTTGCTGCGGTGGTTCATGACAAACACGACGCTGCTTTTTTCTGATAGCTCGGCAAGTGCGTTGTCGTCGGCAAAACCTAAGCGGACTCTGTACAAGGCATGAACTAATCGCTTTGCAACCCAGTACGCTGCCTTAAAATAGACGATAGCGTTAAACGCCGGTACGATTTCGCGAGCGTAGGTTTGCACGTCTTGCATGAGCACTTCTTTAGGCAGTTGTCGCTCGGTGGACATTTCATCTACGACTTCCATAACGCGGTCATGATAGGTGAGCCGGTCAATGAGTACCTCCCGCCGGGTTAGTTTAAAAGACGGGATGCGAAGAGCGAGTTTATTGTTAACCTCATCAATAATAGTGTTAGCACGGCGTCGGAAAAACCATTTGGCAGACGGTAGCAGGAAATGTTGCAACAACCATAATCCAGCAAAAAAGCCGAGCAGGGCGACTATCCAGAACGGAAGGGTGATGCCATTGCTCATTCGTTGTTATTGCCCATGGTGCGTGCGTGCTACTTTATTACGGTATTAACAAGGTTACAATGGCTGGATGTGCAGTGAAGCTCTGTATATCGGTCGATAATCGATCAATTTTATCGTAGCAATTGTGGGTATAAGCTCCAAACGAGGCATCTCAGTGATGGGCACAGCAAGAAACCTGAATTTAAGCGCTAGCGCTGCTCGAGTTGGCTGAAACCAGCTACAATTCGAGTGTTCGGTGCACTATTTCAGTGGCTTTGTCACACTTAAGCAATTCACGGATTTCAACATGACTCAACCGCCAGATCTGCCAGAGTGGCAGGCGCTCAGTCAGCATTATCAAACGCAGAAGCAAACCAGCCTGCGTGCTTTGTTTGCAGCGGATTCATCTCGTTTCGATACATTTCAGCTTAATGGCGCTGGCTTGTTTCTCGATTACTCCAAAAACCATATCACGGCCCACACACACGATTTACTCTTACAGTTGGCGCAGCAGTCGAAATTGCAGGAGCAGATCAATGCCATGTTTGCCGGGGAGGTAGTAAATCCAACGGAAGCTCGACCAGCACTGCACACGGCGTTGAGAAATCGTTCTAATAAGCCGGTTATGGTTGATGGCAGGGATGTCATGCCAGGCATTAATAATGTGCTGGACAGATTGCGGGTTTTTTCTGAAAGTGTACGCGGCGGGCAGTGGCAAGGGTATACCGGTAAGCCGATAACCGATGTGGTGAATATCGGCATTGGTGGCTCTGATCTTGGCCCTTTGATGGCCTGCGAAGCTTTGGCGGCATTCGGTCACGAACGCTTGACCATGCATTTCGTATCTAACGTAGATGGCTCTCACATTGCCAGCACCGTAAAGAATTTAAACCCGGAAACCACTCTATTTATAATAGCGTCCAAAACGTTTACTACACAAGAGACTCTGGCGAATGCAAATTCTGCCAAGCAGTGGTTTCTTGAATCTGATGGCACTGATGCCGATGTTGCCAAGCACTTTGTCGCGCTGTCGACAAACACCGAACGTGTTACTGCATTCGGGATTGATGCAAGCAATATGTTTGAGTTTTGGGATTGGGTTGGTGGTCGTTATTCTCTATGGTCGGCGATAGGCTTACCCGTTATTTTGTCTATTGGGATGGATAGGTTCGAACAGTTCCTGGAAGGTGCTCATGATATGGACCGGCATTTTCAGTCAACCCCTTTTGATAAGAACATACCGGTTACGCTCGCTGTGTTGACGGTGTGGTACAACAATTTTTTTGGTGCTAACAGTCATTTAATTGCACCATACGATCAGTACCTGCATCGTTTCCCTGCTTACTTGCAACAACTCACCATGGAAAGCAATGGCAAGTCTGTCCATGTTAATGGCGAGGACATCTGTTGCGACACCGGCCCTATAGTCTGGGGTGAGCCAGGTACCAACGGCCAACACGCTTACTTTCAATTGGTGCATCAGGGTACTCACCTTATTCCAACCGATTTTATCTTGCCAATGGAAAGTCTAAATCCCATTGGCCAGCATCATGAATTGTTGATGGCAAATTGCTTTGCTCAATCTGAAGCTTTGATGATGGGTAAAACCAAAGAAGAACTGACCTTAGAGATGAACGAGGCTGGTGCAACCGCAGATGAGATTAATCGTTTATCCGGACACCGAAGCTTTGCCGGTAATCGGCCAAGCAATACCATCATGATGCAACGACTCGATGCGCGGGCACTGGGTGCCTTGATTGCAGCTTTCGAGCACAAAGTATTTGTTGAATCGGTAATTTGGAATATCAATCCGTTTGACCAATGGGGGGTTGAATTGGGTAAACAACTTGCCAGCACCATTGTCGGTGAATTGTCGGGTACTAAAACTGTCACCCGTCATGACAGTTCCACCAATGGATTAATAAACCGTGCATTAAAAATGCGCAACTTGCACGCTTAGGCATTAAGCGCTGAATCACATAGTTTGACCAGCTTTTGGCAATGTATAAATGGCTAGTAAGAAAAAAATAAACAAGAAAAAAGTGTCGAAGAAACCATCGGCCAAAAATAACGCGACTCGGAAAAAAGGCGCTCAGCAAAAAAGCGTCGCCAGAGAGGCCGCGGCTGAGTTGTTTGTGAGCAACGAAGTTGAAGAACTGTCATTAAGTGATTACACCGAGAAAGCTTATCTTGACTATTCGATGTACGTCATCCTCGATAGAGCGTTGCCGCATATCGGGGATGGCTTGAAGCCTGTGCAACGCCGTATTATTTATGCGATGTCCGAATTGGGTTTGTCGGCCACATCAAAACATAAAAAGTCTGCCAGAACGGTTGGTGATGTTTTGGGTAAGTACCATCCTCATGGAGACAGTGCCTGTTACGAAGCCATGGTGTTAATGGCACAACCCTTTACGTATCGTTATACCCTGGTTGATGGACAAGGGAACTGGGGTTCGCAGGATGATCCTAAGTCTTTCGCCGCAATGCGATATACCGAGTCAAAGCTAACTCGCTTTTCAAAAACATTGTTGCATGAGCTAGGGCAGGGCACGGTCGACTGGGCGCCCAATTTCGATGGTTCGTTAGAAGAGCCAAAACTATTGCCTTCGCGCTTGCCACATATTTTATTAAACAACACCACGGGTATTGCTGTGGGTATGGCAACCGACATACCATCACACAATCTGGTTGAAGTGGGTAAGGCATGTATTCACATGCTGGACAAGCCTAAAGCCAAGTTGGATGACTTGCTTACTTATATCAAGGGTCCGGATTATCCAACCACTGCAGAAATTATTTCCACACCCGAAGACATCCGCAGTATTTACGAAACTGGCCATGGCGGCTTGCGGGCGCGAGCCGTGTTTGAGAAAGAAGGTGCCGACATTATTGTTACCGCGCTTCCCTATCAGGTTTCAGGCTCAAAAGTATTAGAGCAAATAGCAGCGCTAATGCAAGCCAAAAAATTGCCAATGGTAGAGGACCTGCGCGACGAATCAGATCACGAAAATCCCACCCGCCTGGTCATAACGCCGCGTAGTAATCGTGTTGATGTTGAGGGCTTGATGCAACACTTGTTCGCCACAACCGACCTTGAGCGTACCTACCGGGTCAATATGAATATGATTGGCTTAAGTGGTCGGCCACAGGTTAAGAGCCTGGTTAGCATTTTAAAGGAATGGTTGAGCTTTCGTCTGGAAACGGTGCGCCGTCGATTGCAATGGCGCTTGGATAAAGTTGAAAAGCGTTTGCATATTTTAGCCGGTTTGCTTGTTGCGTATTTAAACATTGACGAAGTCATTCGTATTATTCGCAACAATGACGAACCCAAACCGGTTTTGATGAAAACGTTCAAAATCAGTGATATTCAAGCCGAGGCAATTTTAGAGCTTAAACTGCGTAACCTTGCTCAACTAGAGGAAATGAAAATACGCGGTGAGCAAGATGAGCTTGAACAAGAGCGAGACAACTTGCAAACCACTTTAGGTTCTGAGCGTCGTATGAAAACGTTGATTAAAAAAGAGCTGCAAACCGACATCGAAACTTACGGCGATGAACGACGCTCGCCGATTGTTCAACGCGATGCGGCGCAAGCGATATCAGAAGCTGAGCTTATTCCCAGTGAGCCCATTACGGTTGTGTTGTCGCAACGAGGTTGGGTGCGCGCGGCGAAGGGCCAGGATGTCGATCCAACCACACTTAACTACAAAACGGGTGATGAGTTTCAGAGTGCAGCCATTGGGCGCACTAACGGTACGGCGATGTTTTTGGATTCCACTGGTCGTGTTTATTGCGTGCCAGCACATGGATTCCCTTCGGCACGGGGCTTAGGGGAGCCCATCAGTGGACGCTTGAAGCCGCCTGATGGTGCAAAGTTTATCAGTGTGCTGATGGGTGCTGATGACGATCGTTACCTCTTTTCAACCAGCGCAGGCTACGGCTTTGTTGCTCGCTTGGGTGACCTTGTTAGTCGCAACAAGGCGGGTAAAGCGGTTATATCGGTACCGGCAGGTGCCACGGTGTTGCCTGCAACCAAAGTCAATTCCTTAACCGATGACATGGTTGCCTCCATTAATACTGGTGGCAGCATGTTAGCGTTTCCAGTGGGAGAGCTGCCTGAAATGGCTAAAGGTAAAGGCAATAAGATTTTTAATATTCCTACCAAGAAGTTTAAAGACGGGTCAGAGGCGATGGTTGCACTGTGTGTGGTTCCACCTAAAGGTAAGTTGCGCATCACCAGTGGTAAACGACACACAACCATAAAATTTTCTGAGCTAAACGATTACGCCGGGCAGCGTGGTCAGCGTGGCCGCAAGTTACCCAGAGGGTTCCAAAACGTTGCTGGTGTGGAATTAGAATAGATTGACCTTGAATAGAATGGACATGAGTATTGTTAGAATATCGCTCCAAGCTATAACAACCTTAGTTAGTTTGCTCGTCGTTATTTTTTCGCCTGTATTAAGTGCTGAGCAATACGACCCTATCCCTCACAGCACAGTGGCTATGGCTGATGGTGCCGGGATTATCAAAGCAACATTAAGCTGCCCAACCAGTCGATATGCGCACGCGGTATTAGGTGATGACATAGAAGCAGGGTGTTTGGCTTTACAGGTTGAAGATGGTGATGTACTAGTACATCAACTTCCCGACAATCAAGTGTTCGAAGACCTTGTACCTCACATTGCCGACTTTGACGGCAATGGCATCAATGATGTAGCCGTAGTTAGAAGTGATAATGCTTACGGTGCAGCCCTGGCGTTGTACACCATTAGTGAAAACAATGAAGTTGAGGAACTTGGCTCCACACCACCCATAGGCAGAGCTAATCGGTGGTTAGCACCTGTTGGTGTAGCTGACTTTAATGGTGACGATCAACTCGATATCGCTTATGTGCAAACACCGCACATTGGTGGAATCCTTAAAATCTGGACATTTATCGATGGCACGCTTGAGCAAATTGCTCAAATGCGTGGCTTTTCCAATCACAGCATTAGATCGACCCGCGTGTCCACATCAAAAATCGCTGACCATAACAATGATGGAATTATGGACATAGCCTTGCCAGACCAGCGTCGGCAAAAAACGGTGTGGGTGACACTGTCGCCTAAAGTGTCGCCAGAGCTTCATGTGATTGATGAGCTGGCTTATGATGAGGCTTATTTTGAATAACTAGATTAATTGTTATGCTCGACTAACAAGATTGACTAACGACCTTAAATAAACTTGTTACTGATGCTCGACAGACAAGAGCCGAGCCATTCAATGATAAATATCTGGTTAGAAGAAGCGGTCTTAAACAATGCAGCGTGGTGCGATGCCATGGCATCTTCGCATGACATTCCTACCGATTGGAACGAGTTAACATGGGTTAGTGAATTCCCAATGCCGCCTTTCTATCCCAATATAGTGACACTCAAAAGCGATATTTCTATCGATGAGAAAATCGACTCGCTCGGTCCGCAGCTCCCTTTAGGCTGGGGAATTAAAGACAGTTTTAATGAGCTCAATTTGGCGAGCAAAGGGTTTGCTGCGGTATTCGATGCACATTGGTATTGCCGCGTTCCAACGAGCAACGTAATCGATAACGAAGAACAACATAGCAAAGTTGAAACAGTAAGTAATCAGTCTGAACTGGATCGCTGGGTTATCGCTTGGGGTGAAGGTGATGGAATTTTTAATTCTGGGTTGCTAGAGAATAATTGCGTCGAGCTACTTTATGTGCAGCGTGATGACAGGGTAGTGTCTGGTTTGGCCACTAACAAAAGCGGTAATTCTGTGGGCATATCCAATGCGTTCGGTTCCCCAATGGACTTGCTGGTCTGCGTTAATGCAGTTATCGCAAGACACCCAGGCAAAGGAATCGTTGGATACGGAAATAAGTCAGAGATTGCGGCATTGTCTAATATCGGAGTTAAAGAAATTGGCGATTTACGAATTTGGTTGAGTCAGTGAGAACCTTTTGACCCGGAGAAGCACCGAATCATGACCAAGTATATGGTTATCGAAAAGCATCGCCCAGGCGTTTTGGATAAGATCTACAAACGATTTCATTCGAAAGGCCGAATGATGCCAGAGGGTTTGTATTACATAGATAGCTGGCTTGAAAAAGACGGAGACAGGTGTTATCAACTGATGGAAACAGATGACTTTTCACTTTTTGCTCAATGGACCAGTAAGTGGGATGACTTGACCGAATTCGAAATAATTGAAATTGGTGAAAAACCAGAAGCCGAATGAATTCAAACTTATATTTCCCTGATGAGACTAATCTCACATGGGTTGCTTGGTTGGGGACTGGGAACACCGCGGTGGTTCACCCATACTCTTAAAAGGGGCTGGGTAGTTCCCACAGCTGCCATTCAGGCTTGGTGGCATAATCTATTGCGAATCAGCTAGGAACGGTGGAAAAATGGCTAAACTACGCAAGAAGCTGATTAATGAACTCGAGAAAATCCCCGGTGTTGATGTACACCTTTGGACGCCAGAGCGAGACTTCATGGTGATTGATTATAAGGGTAAAGAGGTTGCTCACTTTCATGGGAACAACGAGTTAGACATCCGACTCTCGCCGGAAGTTGTTAAACACGAGGGACTAACTCATGCAGCCAATCGAATAGGACACCTCGATCGTAAAAATGGCGGAACCTGGCTGATCGTTCGCTTTACACGCGAGAGTCATCTCTCGGAAATGGTGCGCCTTGTGAAGATGGCCATTAAACTTCGATAGCCACCATAGATGGCTCGATTATTTTTTAAGCGGGGTATGGGTAAATTTTTACCCTTTCGAGTTATAGCGGGGCGTGTCGGCGTTGTAGAAGGCTGTATTATGAAGGCTGCCGAGGTTGTTGGGGTGGAGGTGCTTGAGGCTGCGCTAAGTGCATTACCACATAGTAGGTGATAGATGGTTTTAGAGCTTCAATGCAGTTATTCCACTATTAGTTCAAAAGAACTGTTAGTTAAAGTCATCCCAGACTACAACATTAGTGAACCCATTGAGTGTTTGTTCTGGGAGCGTGGGTCCACTGATACCTATGTCGTACGTTGTGCAAACGCCCGGTATTCCCTGCGCATTTATCGCAATGAGAACAAAAGTCGTGATGCAGTCGATTTCGAAGTAGATGCCTTAAATTATCTGCACGACAACGGATTCCCTGTTGCTTACCCGATAGCGCGTAAATCTGGTGGGTACATAACCGAAGTATTGGCACCAGAGGGTGTTCGCTACGTTCTGTTATCAGCATTTGCTGAAGGTGATGCAGCCGACTACGATGCCATAGAAGATTATCGGGTAACCGGTAAATCTGTGGCACAGCTACATACTGTCTCTGATGGATTTAATACTGTGCACAAGAGAGAAGATATTGATTTGAAGTGTTTCAACGAAACAGCGTTCAATGTCATTAAGCCGTATGTGTCGCACAGGCCGAAAGATTTAGCGTTTCTTGAGGAATGCTTAGAGACCGCTACTAACACCATAACCAAAGTAGGCGTCGATGCCATGGACTTCGGTTTTTGCCACGGAGACATACACGGCGGGAATGCCCATCTACACAATGGCGTACTAACGCACTTTGATTTTGAGGAGTGTGCTTTGGGTTTTCGTATTTTTGATTTAGCAACGTTCAAATGGGGCGCTGTTGGCGGTGCTGAGGGGCCAGAGAATTGGGCAGCATTTGTCGAAGGCTACGAATCGGTGCGTAAAATAACAGAGGCTGACGCCCAGCTTCTTGATACCTTTATCCTGCTTCGCCATGTCTGGTTAATTTCATTCCATATGCATAACACAAGTGACTTTGGTGGTGAAGTAATCAGTGATAATTACATTGACCACCATTGGAAAAAATTGAAACGCTTTTGCAGTGAAGGTATTGGGGCTGAGGTAAAAATGGACAATGGTTTTGTCACAGTTGGTCGCTTAGTTTCCGATGGTTCTGCCGCCCACAGCGGAAAATTGAACCCGGGCGATCGTATTGTAAGTGTTTGTGATAAAGAAGTGAAAGGCCTTTCGTTAGACGATGTTGTAGATCTGATTGTCGGGCCAAAAGGATCAACCGTGCGACTGGGAATTTTATCGACGAATGCACCTGCGGACTCGGCAGTAGAAGTGATAAGTCTTGTTCGGAAAAAGAATTCCGCATAGCTAGAAATCTACAAGTATCTCGCTTTGTCATTCTACCGAACAACTGGATGACTATTTTGGAACAAACACGTATCAGATTCCACGCCACCAGGTGGCCGCGCCAGTTGTTGGGTACCGGAAGAGACTATAGAAGGGCTTACGTTTGCCGTAGATTACCTCTATGGAGAACGCCGAATGAACCATTAGCTCAACGAGCTTCCAATCGAGCAACCACATCATTTGCCGTAAAACGACTCTTCGATGGCAGTGTCATTGTGTTAATTCGCACATCTGTTTCACCATCAATCAAACCGCCTAATGATCCCAGTGTTTCGCGCACTTGATTAGCTGCGTTTCGTGAGACTGTGTCGCTGCCACTGGACTGAATAAGCAGCAGTGCATTCTGATTAACACGGCCGATGATGGAATCGGCTCCCATGCTCTTTTGTAACGCACTGGCAGCGCGATAAAGTGTCAGGTCTTGCACGGTTTTAGCGGCACTCTTCGTGTGAGGTGAGCGCCTTTCTTCAGTGCTGTTGCTGGTCAGTATGCGCACCAACATTGCCGTAAATTTTGGTGGCTTGATGTCGGCTTGAAGCAGTGATTGAAACCGTCGCAACACAGAACGACGTGCTGGTAAACCAGTCGCCTCATCTCGGGCTTGTTGCTTGGCGACAACATTTTCAATCAATGGGCGCTCTGTTTGGCGTAAATCTGATTCCAATTGCAACAGCGAATCGTGGGTAGTGTCGTTGCTGGCCGACAATGCGAATGAGCGTTTGTCGCTTTGCAACATTGACTTTAAGTAGGCGACTTCCTGCTCAAGCTGCCGGGTTCGGGTTTCCATATATCGTTGTCTTTGCTGTAGGGTGCACTGATCAATCAAACGGCTTATTGCATGCTGCGCGGCAGCGGTTTTTTTTAAGCTGACAACATCCGTTGCACCCTGTTGTAGCCACTGCAGTAGTTTGCCTGTCTTGCCCCCAACAGTGAGCACCAGTACTGGCATTTGCGGGTGGCGCAATATGCAGGCGGGTAAGGCTTGCTCGCGATTTTCGACTATCATAATGCAGATATCTGCTGTCGCGACGCTCAAGTGCTTGCACAAACTGATGTCGTCGTTTACTGATGTCACACTGCCCACGCGCTTGCTCACACCCAGCCACCCGCTGACCCGCTTGTGGTGCTCTTGCTGGTCCGAGAGCACCAGGCAATTAAGTTGAGAGCGGTCTGAATTCACGGTCTGTTAAAGATTTCCTCTTAAAACGGGAGTGCCAGTGCGGCGGATATCACTGGGGCAATAATCAAGTGTAGCTACCAGCCTAAGCTTTGCACGTCAAAATGGCCCCAATTGGTTAATAGAAGCTGTGCGAGGGACGTTTCGGGGGCTATAATGGCCGCAAACTTCCGTTAATCCGCAGATATCACGATATGGCCAATTACAATACAAACGAATTCAAAGGTGGTCTCAAGATCATGCTCGATGGTGACCCGCACACCATTGTAGAGAACGAATTTGTGAAACCGGGTAAGGGTCAGGCATTCACTCGTACAAAGGTACGTAATCTCAAAACGGGCCGTACTGTTGAACGCACATTTAAGTCTGGCGAATCCGTCGAAGGTGCTGACGTCATGGACACCGAAATGCAGTATCTTTACAGCGATGGCGAGATGTGGCATTTCATGGACCCAAAGTCATTTGAGCAATTAGCAGCCGATAAAACCGCTATTGGTGACTCGCATCTTTATTTAAAAGAAGAAGACATGTGTGAGGTCACGTTGTTCAATGGCCAGCCACTGGCTGTGGCGCCGCCCAACTTTGTTGAAATGGCGATCAAACAAACTGACCCGGGCCTCAAAGGTGATACCGCGACAGGTGGTACCAAGCCTGCTTATCTGGATACTGGTGCGGTTGTTAAGGTGCCGTTGTTTGTTGAAGAAGGTGAAGTAATTAAAATTGATACCCGTAATGGTGAATACGTTTCTCGCGTTAAGTCTTAGGTCGCCATTATTTGTTTGCATCCAGGTTTAAACGTCAGTGAGACATCAAGCCTGGTACCCAGGTGCATCACTAGATGTATTAAGAAAAGCGGCGCTGTTACGAAAATTAATCCGTCAGTACATGGATACACAGGGTGTGCTGGAAGTCGTTACTCCTGCCTTGTCCGCCGCCGCTGCCACCGATCCCAATATCCATAGCTTTCAGGTTGGCAATACCTATTTGCACACCTCACCCGAATTTCCAATGAAGCGATTACTGGCGGCCTACGGCGTTGATATCTATCAAATCGCATCTGTGTTTCGTGATGGTGAAGCCGGTCGAAATCACAATGCCGAATTCAGTTTACTGGAATGGTATCGCGTCGGTATTGATCACCATGCACTCATGAATGATGTCAGTGAGCTACTGGAGCGACTCGTGACTCAATTTGGCAAACCGTGGCAACATCCTGTGCAGATTCGATACACCGATGCCGTATCAGCTGTGTGCGAAAAACCGTTCGGCGAAATTCATGCTGATGATATTGAACGCGTGTTTAGCCAACACGATCGCTCTTATCCCAGCGCCATTGGTAATGATGTCGATGCAGCACTTGATCTACTGGTTGATGAATTCGTTGTATCAGGCTTCGCCGACACAGGCATCACTTTTTTAATAGATTATCCAGCTTCGCAGGCAGCCTTGGCTCGTGTTGCACAAGATGCGTCAGGTCTGGCTATCGCTGAACGATTCGAAGTGTTTTGGGGCAAGCTGGAATTAGCCAACGGATTTCACGAATTAACTGATGCAAATGAGCAAAGGTTGCGATTTGAGCGCGACTTAGAGATACGTCAACAACGCGAAACTGTTTTAGTCCCCGTGGATGAGAACCTTCTCGATGCTATGTCTGCCGGCCTGCCTGATTGTGCCGGCGTTGCACTCGGGCTTGACAGAGTGTTGTTGGCGTTAAGCGATGCTACACACATAGATGAGGTTATCGCGTTTACCGGGAGCCGCGCATGACTGTGCTCAGGATGTGTGATACCGGCATCGAATCACTAAGAGATCTGCTCGGGCAGTACGGCTTGAGCATTGAAACCGTAGCGCAAAGTTGTGACATTCCCGGTAGTCATTGGGGTGATGATGAAGCCGGACTTATTGGCAGCACGCTGTACATCAGGCCAAACACACCGGTTCATTCTGCGTTGCACGAAGCTTGTCATTGGTTACTAATGGACGATAAACGTCGAGCCAGGTTGCACACCGATGCTGGCGGCACGGCAGTCGAGGAGAATGCGGTTTGTTATCTTCAAATTGTTTTAGCCGACTCATTGCACGGTGTTGGACGCGCTCGAATGATGAGCGATATGGATACCTGGGGCTATTCGTTTAGATTGGGTTCAACAAAAGCATGGTTTGAACAAGACGCTCAAGATGCTATTGCGTTTTTACAACAGCACCCACGATCTGCGATTGCCAGGCTGGTAAGCGGCACGGCGATTGATGCTGAGCATATTAGTGCTGAGCCTGTTAATTTGAGTCAGGCAAAGCAAAGGTAACGTTATGAGCAAAATACTCATCACGGGTGCCACCGGTTACTTGGCTAAAACACTTGTCCCGTATGTTGCTCAACATGCCGATGTTATTGGCGTTGCACGAAATGAGGCGTCTGATGCCTTCACCGCTTTAAGTTCGCATGTAAAGGCTGTGGTAGTTGACTTGGGTGATTCGCACGCCATCAACGAATTGGTGATGTCAGAACAACCCGATGCGATTATTCATTGTGCCGCTTGTAACCCTGGTGATGGTAATGAACAGCAAATGACTGCTGTTAATGAAGGTGGCACTTTGCATGTGGCGCAGGCTGCAAGAAACTATGGATGTCGTGTTGTTTCGGTTTCTTCCGACACGGTACTTAGTGGCAATGATGCACCTTATGCAGACGATGCACCAATATGCCCTCAGCCAAAAAATCCCTATGCTGTGAGTAAAGCGCGCGCAGAGACCGCGTTATTTTCTGTGCTGCCTGGTGCTGTCGCTGTGCGTACATCATTGATCTACGGCACAGACACCATTGACAGGGGCACCAAAGGTTTTGCTGAGCGGTTAGCTGCTGGCGAATCGCTCAATCTGTTTACCGATGTGATGCGTCAACCCGTGCACGACAAAGCCCTTGCAGCAGGTTTGTTGACATTGGCAACTGAACGCACCGGTGAGTCTGGAACGCTCAATATTGCTGGTCGCGAGTTATTGAGTCGGTTCGACTTTGGTGTTCGAATGCTGGACTATTGGGGCATTGATTATAAAAATAATCTGAAGGCCATTTCGGGTAAAGGTATTGTTGGGTTGCCAATGGATTTAAGCCTGAGGCTGACACGAGCAACATCGCTGGGATTGTCGACACCGGGTGTGTCGGAAGTATTGGAGCTGGCAAAGCGATAGCTAGTAAGGCTTGTGTGCCCGCACAAGAAACTATGCATTTGTTGACCGATGCGTACTATCGCTAGATTTATCCCAGTATCGGTTTTGTGCTGCCACTCCAAGCCAGAAACAAACCGGCGATTAAAATGACTGCCTGTCATATTTGCTTTGTTGAGCATGTTTAAATTGGCACAAGCATTTTTTTCGTTTTTGCGCTTAGCATGGTTTTAAGCTTAGTGTGTGCAATTGCCTATGTATTGACCCATGCGAACCGCATCTCCCGGATTCATATCAACACGCCACTTGGCTTTATTTTCCATCAAGACAATAATAGTAGAGCCCATGTTAAATCGGCCCATTTCTGCACCGCGTTCTAAACTGATGGCAGCATCGTCGGTATAGGCAACGCGACCAATTTTTTTGCCTTCTGGTGGTGTAACCAAGCCATGCCATACGGTTTCAATAGCAGCGACATTAATTGCACCAACAAGCACCAGGGCCATGAGGCCAACTTCGGTTTCAAATTGCGCCACGACACGTTCATTTCGTGCAAATAAATTGGGTAATGTGCGCACTGTGTGTGGCCCTACACTAAACAATCGTCCGGGAACATGGACTTGATTGAGTAGTTTTCCACTAATGGGCATGTGCAGACGATGATAGTCACGTGGAGATAAATAGATGGTGGTGAATGATCCGCTGTTTAATCTATTGGCAGCGGTTTGATCGCCACCGATAAGCGTTAGTAATGAGTAGTCTCGATTCTTCGCTTGAAAAATTCTACCCTCGTCGATGTCGCCTATAGCCGAAATACGTCCATCTGCAGGGCAGGCTATTTCGCCGTCACCACCGGTAATTGGCCGTGCTTCGGGTCTTAACGCGCGCGTGAAAAACGCATTAAAGGTTTTATAGTGCTCTAAGTTGGGTTCAACGGCGTCCTGCATTTCTACGTCGAAGAGTTTGGCGAAGCGCTTAATCACCGGGCCAGTCAATCTGGACTCACGCCGCGTTAACCAAAAAACAGCCCTTGACACCAAATGATGTGGCAAGGGGTAAAGAAGTAGTGTCTTGAGCCAGTCTAACAACATCAACGTTTTATCCTAAGAGGCCAAGACAATTTGAATTAAATGCGTTTACTTATTTAAAACGCAACCGAAGCATGACTCAGTGACTAGAAGCTCAGTAACTAATGAATCACTTTAGTTTCAGCTTTATGAGCATCACCGTCCTTTTTCATGTCCTTTTGCCCAGTATGATCGGCGTGCTCATCTTTTGCGGCATCTTTTGCGGCATCTTTTGCCTCATCTTTTGAATGGTCCATGCCGGTATGTTTCATGTCATCGTCGGTATTGTCCATTTCGCCGTGATTGTGCGTGACGGCACCAATTCTTTTAACTGGCATTTCAATAAGAAATTCTCCGACAGAGCTGTCGATAATCATGTCCACTAATTGATCCTCTACTAGCGGCTCTGTTAATTCCATTAGCATAAAATGATAGCTGCCGTGTTTAAATTCGAGCGTTTCACCTGCCTTAACGGTTACTGACTCTTGCTTTTCCATTTTGGCTACATCGTTTTTCATGCTCGATAAGTGAATTTCAATTTTTGGGATCGTGGGGCTGAATGCTCGTGTAATGGTGATATCGGTATCTGTTTCATTAACCAGGGTCATATAGCCAGCGGTGACTTTTGAACCTGGTGGGGTGGCATTGATAACCGGATCGACAACCAAAGGTAAATCTGCGGCGCTGGCCGTGGCTGATAAAAAGCAAAGTATAGTAAGCAGTTTGCGCATGGTTCTTGGTTCTTAGAATGTAGGGTTGAGAGAAAAACTTATTGCAATGATAAATAGGTGTGCTCGTTTGTCTTTATCAGCTTTTTTCAATTGGCCTAGCTTTAATTGTTTTTTTTTAATTGGTTTAACTTTAATTGGTTTATCTTTAATTGGTTTATCTTTGTCAGCCAATCTTTGATCGATTATAGATGCGTCAGCAACGTTTTAAGGTCCGCACTGAGTGTGTCGGCAACATGGGGTGCATTAAGCTTTGCGCGAACCTTCAGCTCTGGGCCGATCACCAGCATAGATGCAGTGTGGTCGACTGAATAGTTGTTGCCTCCATCTGGAGATGCTGTGTAACTGGCGACAACACCGAGTGAGCGTGCCAGGGATGTTATGTTACCTAGTTCCCCAGTGCCTCCGATAAAATCTTGATTAAAATAGTTAACATACTGAGTCATTTTTTCCAGTGTGTCTCGCACAGGGTCGACGGTAATGAATATAACCTGAGGCGACTCAATGCCTTCATCAATTAATTGCGCAACGGCCGAGTTCATTTCGTTAAGTGTCACCGGGCACACATCTGGGCAATTGGTAAAACCGAAAAACAGCACAGACCATTTGTCTTTTAAGTTAGTTTCGGTCAACGCCAGGTTGTCCCCGTAAACCAGAGAGAATGGTGGAACCGTTTTATAGTCATGCGGAAACAATAAGGAATTTTGCAGTTCTGCTTGTACAGCTTTTAATGCATCGTTGTCTGCAGACTCGGCGGCTGAATGGTTGGCATTTCCAAGGTCAGTTGGCCGATTGGGTTGAAAGGTGCCAGCAAATACGCCCGCAGCAATGGCCACGCAGGCTATAACCGCCATAGGCAACCAGGATTTTTTACGCGCTGAGTTTTCTGTAGTAGCTTGTGTTTCGGTGGGTTCATTCATGGCTGTTTTACAGGCCTTTAAAATAGCTGGGTGGCCAGATAAATAAATAGTTTTGATGTCATCTGCTTGTTCAGTAATTATACTGGAGAGTCCGCTTAAAAGGTTATTGAAAATGCCCGTCAGTGCCGTGTTGCGTTCTGGTATAAAAATCGATATCGAACAAGCGATTCGCTCGGGTGCCGCAGCGTTTGAGGAACACAATTTAGTGTTCGGCCACGGCACTGATGATGCGATTGCTGAGGCCAGCTGGCTGGTATTGCACGCCATGTCTCAATCTCCGCTTCAGGAGCCAGATTACAGGCAGCTGCTGACTGAGTCCCAAATTCAGCGGTGTAACTCATTATTAGCCCGCCGCATAAATGAGCGTATCCCAGCTGCTTACATTACAGGTAGTTCTTGGTTTGCCGGATTGTCTTTCATTACCGACGCCAGAGCGCTTGTGCCTCGCTCACCCCTGGCTGAGTTCATTGTTAACGATTTTTTTGAACTGATAAGCCCGAGTCAGGTTCATGCTGTGCTCGATTTGTGCACAGGGGGTGGTTGTATTGGCATTGCCTGCGCTGTCTATCTGGCCCATGCGCAGGTGGACGCCAGTGATCTGTCCTCTGATGCGTTGAGTCTGGCTGCAGAAAACGTGGCGGCTCACGAGCTGCAAGGCCGCGTGAATTTAATCGAAAGCGCTTTATTCGACAATATTCACAAACGTTATGATCTGATTATTTCAAATCCACCTTACGTAGACGCTCAGGATATCAAATCAATGGGCGAGGAATTTGAGCACGAACCATTGATGGGGTTGGCGGCAGGCCATGATGGCTTGGATCTGGTACGCCACATGTTGCACGAAGCTTGCGACTATCTGACTGAAAATGGTTTGCTGGTGGTTGAGGTAGGTAACAGCGCACAAGCCCTCGAAGATGCCTTCCCTGATGTGCCTTTTTTATGGCTTGAATTTGATAGCGGGGGTTCAGGCATATTTGCAATTAGTGCAGATGAGTTGCGTCATCATGCTCACTCTATTGCTGCTGGATTGCCTGGTTAAATCAGGCCTAATACAGATTACCACGTTATCCCTCTAAAAGCGGCTGGTCGCAGTGATGCCAACCAGCCGAAGGGGGTAAATCAGACCCGTTAGGGTTAAAACTTGGTAACAGCTATTATCTCAAGGCCATCTTGAATTGAAAAAACATAACGCCATTACTTTTCGAACCGTTGTAATCAATTTCCGGTGAACCTGTGATGTTCAATGAAGCTCGCTTCGACAACGTCACTTCCATTACAGGGAAAGGAACTATTTTAGTTTCTGTGTCTGAGTTCACGTGATACTGCTTGTGTACAGCAGTTGCACCTAATAGGAATCGCACGCGGTTGTTAAGGAATTTACGCGTACCGTAGTTAAAACCAACATAGGCTGACGGAGTACCGAAGCTGTCAGATAGCGCACCAACGTGGAAGCCAAATTTGCCAGACGGTGAGTATTCCCAACCAAGACCTGGAACAAATGCTCTGCGCTCGTTGAAGTTCTTGAAATGGATAGCTGCTGTGTTGAACACCAAATGTCCGTCTGCGGCATTTGCGTTTGAAGCACCCATGCTTGTGATTAACAAAGTGGCCAAAAGTGCGAATTTTGTGAATGTCTGTTTGTTCATGTTGTTATCTCCGATTTCTAATTTTTATTTTTCGAAGCCGGTCTTTGCCGGATCGTTTTTTACCCCGTTCCTCGGGAGTGCCTTGGAACTGACGTGCACTTTACTGCTGCTTTAGGTGATGTGCAAATGCACCATAAAAATCGCGATAAACTGAATAAAAACAAATAGATAGATAGAAAAATATGCCAAGTCAAATTATTGACTTCCACTGAAAAGCAGCGCTAAGTGACTAATAACTGTACAGTTTTCGATAGTAAAATCGGCTTTGAGAAGTGCTGCGCGAAACGCAGACGGCAAGTTGTCTAAAAGGCGTTTTATTGAGGAAAGTGAGAAGTAATTAACGCTTGAGCCAGGTTGTTAAGCGCCTGTTTATGTGGAAAAAACAGAAAAACGACGCTATTGGTTGGCTTTTAATGACGTCTCTTGTGCCTACTAAGGGACTGGGCATTGGCTTGTAGAGAAAAACCCAATGTTATTATTTGGCGAATTTTGTTCGGCCCAAATTTCCTGGTGGGAGACGACAGTGTTATCTTCAGGCTCATTGTGCTGTTTTACTTATTCAGACTTTTTTGTTTATTATTTAAGCTGACTTTTTATATTGGCGGTGTGTCAGGGAAGTCATCGTTAAACACGAGGTGATTGCTCATTCCTATACCACTCGGATATCAAGAAACCATAGTCACTCCGAAGGCCTCTCGCCAAGTGGAAGCCTATTGGTCGTTCATTGCCAAAACCGCTGGTAGCACGTTGATATTACCCGATGGGCGATGCGATATTATTTTTCAACTTAACGTTCACAAAGACCAGTTACCCACACCCATTATCACTGGCCCCTCAACTCAGCCGTTTACGGTTGAGTGTGACTATGGAGATCAATGGCTTGGTATTCGTCTGCGGCCCCACAACGGTGCGTTGTTATGGAAACAGAAAATAGGGGTTGCAGCAGACACTGTTGCTCGTGGCAACGATGCGATCGATTTATTACCGTGGCTAGCAGAGCTGATGGCATCACCAATAACCTTGGACAAGATGGCTGAACTATTTGTGAGTAAAACATCAACATTCAATGATCAAAAGTTAACATCAGCATTGGACGCATTGCATGCTTCGGGCGGACGAATGCGGGTTGCAACAATGGCAAGCTTTGTGGGGTGTACAGCAAGGCAGCTTAATCGCTTGTTTCAATCTAACATTGGTCTGTCAACCAAGACCTATGCGCAGCTGGTTCAATTTCACCGAACGCTGAACCTGGTGCAGCATCAACAACTGAAAATCTCTAGCGCTGCAAATGAAGGTGGTTATGCAGATCAGGCGCATCTAACGCGTGCATTTCAACGTTTCGGTGGTTTTACGCCGTCTAACATTCCGAAAGATTTGGTCATTCCAGAATTGGTAGCTTAACGTTGTCCGATTTATTCAAGACTGGCACGGGTGCGATGCATATGATGTCTATATGAAACTTGGTTATACAATAATTTATGTGGCAGACGTGATTGCCACCATCGAATTCTATGAAAAGGCGTTCTCAATGAAACGTCGATTTATACACGAGAGCAAACTCTATGCTGAGTTAGAAACAGGCGATACTGTTCTGGCGTTTGCAGGATTAGAGGCTGCAGAAATGAATGGCCTTGCAATTTTGCCAAACGATCCATCTGGACCCGCTGCCGCTTGGGAAATTTGTTTTGTAACAGATGATGTTAACGCGGCTTTCACGCTCGCAGTAGAGCAAGGTTGTACGCCTGTTAGTAAACCTGACGAAAAACCCTGGAAGCAAACCGTTTCTTATGTTCGGGACCTTAATGGTTGCCTGGTTGAAATTGCCTCGCCTATTGCGTCGCATGACTAGATATCCAAAGGCGCTTCATTAAGGGATGTTGAAGGCGTGTTGGAGGGGAAGGGCAAATTTAGACGGCGCGTCAAGCTATATGCCGTAAGTGATATTGAAAAAAAAGGCTGTGACCAGCTAATATGTGAGTCTGTACTGTAATTTTAATTCAAACACAGCCCGATGGCATAGGCGTGCATTTAGACAAGTGCCGCTGAAGCTTGTTAGCTGGGCCGTTGCTTGTACAGTCATAATGGGAGCGGTCTATGATCACCAGAACGGCGACTAAAAAGTGTACCCCAAAAATTCTTTTGGCAGCGCTATCTTCAATATATTTTCTTTGCTCCGCTGTGTTTTTTACCATATTAAGTACAACTGGGCTTAACGCGTCAGAGCTGGGCGATGACGGATTGCACAAGCAAGATTGGTTTGCATTAACGTTTAAAGACATTGAAGAAGACTGGCGTGATGCCAGCGATCAAGGTAAACACTTGGTATTAGTCTACGAGCAACGCGGTTGCATCTATTGCGAAAAAACACATGCAACGGTGCTTTCAGACCCTGAAGTAGTTAGTTATCTGAAAGAGAACTTCGTTGTTGTTCAATACAATTTGTTTGGTGATGAGGAAGTAACCGATCTCGATGGCGATGTTTTATCTGAAAAAACGGCTGCAGAGAAGTGGGATGTTATGTTTACGCCAACATGGATATTCCTGCCGCAGGCGGTGCTGACCGGGAAGAGTTTAAAAGATGTGGCTGTGGGTCAAATGCCGGGTGCGTTTGGTAAAGGCACTTTTTTAGATCTTTTCACTTGGGTAAATGAAAAAGGCTATGAGGGTGATGAAAGCTTTCAACGATTCCATGGAAGGCGCGACAGAGAACGTCGAGCTGCGAAGGGTGAGGGTTGAGGGGTAACGGGGATTAGTTTTTCGGACATTGCTCAAGATACACAAACCATTGAGAGCACGACCAGATGAGCTGTGGCGTTGTTATAGCCAAGTATGCTTAGTTACGTGTGCTGCATACGCCTTCGGTTTTATAGGGCTACTCGTGCTATTTCCTGGAATTTTGTCGGCAACGTTCAGAGCAATAAATAATGCTCGGCCATATGCCGCGTGATTCCCAACGCTTACGGTTGTTAAATGAGCGCTGACAAACCGGACACACTTTACTTTGCCGCTCTGGTGAATCTGTCTTTGCACTGTGGCGGCTACGCTTATTCAAGTTGCTTTGCCAGTTTCCAGAATTTAGAAAAGCTGTTGTACGGTTTTGATGGGTTACGGTACAGCCAGCGACGATTCTCGGATTGCGGGCTCCAATGATTACACGCTGTGTACTCCTGACGATAAACAGATGCATCAGTTAGTTTATTCTGTAATTGCTCGCAGGTGCCTTTGACAATAAGCAGGTTAGGTATAAAGCTTGCCCAATGCTGAATAAATGACCAGCGGTTTTCACTCATTGGCCAACGCGAATGCAGGTCTGTATCAATGAAAAGCCACTGATGCGCTGCATCTGCCTGCCAGTGTTTTTGCAAGTGCCAAACCGAACGCAGCGCGACACTACTGGTAACAGGGTCGATCTCGGTTAGGTTTATGCCGGGCAATGTCTGATGTAAAGTCTGACTTGATGTTTCCAATAGTGCATCTGGTAGTGGTAGGTCATTGAAAGCATCATAGGGCACATCGATAAATGTGCCTCGTTGCCTGGTTTTGCTGAATTTATTTACGTTGCCTTGATTGGCAAAGTATCTTTTATTACTAAAAGTACCGGCTACCCACTGCCAGCTAAGGGTATTGCTTGCCAAGTCTCCATCGAGCAAATGATAGTGCATCCATTTGGCAGCGGGCAGCCAGTGTGTATTGCCCAAATTGCAACAGATCGAAGCAACCCACAGTCGCGCGTGGTTGTGCATATTGCCAACCTGCACAAGTTGGTGCAGAGCGTCATCGACTACCTCTATTCCTGTTTGTCCTTTAATGATCGCCGAGGGCAGTTCCAGGCGGGTTGATACGCTGGGGTTTTTCATGTCGGAAAAAATATCATCCTTGTGTAACTGCCAGGTACGATGAAAATACTCCCTCCAGGCTAGTTCGAACAACAGTTTTTCGCAGTCCGCTTTGCTGTGCCCTGCTAATATTGACTGAGCAATATCATGAGTATCAATAATGCCATGTGTTACAAAGGGGCTTAGCCAAGTGACAGCGCCGCCAAGGTAATTGCGGGTTTTATCATAAGGGATTGGGTCAATGGCAGCTAATCTTGATTCCAACTCTTCATAGTCACAATAAAAATATGCTGTACTCTTTGGGTCATTCATAATACTTTTTTAACAAAAAAGATTAACAAAAAAGATTAACAAAAAAGATTAACAAAAAAGATTAACAAAAAAGATTAACAAAAAAGGTTAGCCAACGTATATGTCAAAAACGTTTAACAAGCAGGTATTACAAGATCACGATGAAAAGAGTTGCCCTAATATTCCCGCACCAGCTATTTGAGTCTCACCCGGTTTTAAGTGTTAAACCGGATAAGGTTTTTTTAGTGCACCATTCGTTGTTTTACGGTGATTCTCAGTATCCGATCAATTTCCACGAGAAAAAAGTTGCCTATCATCAAAGCACAATGAAGTACTACGCCAAAACCGTAGAAGATGCCGGATTCGAGGTTCAGGAGGTACCGTACAGTAGCGCCAACTGCCAACTGCTGGAGCTTTGCGAACAACTGTCGTCAGAGGGCGTATCAGATATCGTCGTTGTTGATCCTTGCGATTTTATTCTAAATAAACGCTTAGTGGCTGCTGCCACCGGCAACGGACTGGCAATAGAAACTCTAACTAGTCCAGGATTTATTAATACAAGCGAAGAAAATACCGCTTGGCGTGACACCAAAAAGCGTTGGCACATGGCTGAATTTTATAAATTTCAACGTACTCGACTAAACATCCTTATGGATGATGATGATCCTGTTGGTGGGCAGTGGAGCTTTGACGAGCAGAATCGGAAAAAATTACCGGTCAAACAATTACCTAACATTCCACTACTTAGCACAGTTGAGTACCCCACTACTCACAAAGAAGCAAAGCGCTGGTTGGATGAGTTTCTTGAGCAGCGCTTCGAATTATTTGGCACTTATGAGGATGCTATAGAGCAAGGGCAGAACTGGCTTTATCACAGTGTGTTAACGCCCGCACTCAACGTTGGTTTGTTAACGCCAGAATATGTTGTACAAAAAGCCTTGGCGTATGCCAATAAACATAGCGTGCCACTGAACAGTGTGGAGGGCTTTATAAGACAAATCATTGGCTGGCGAGAATTTATGCGCGCAACATATGAAGATCTTGGTGTGCAAATGCGAACTGGCAATCACTGGGAACATCATCAGCAGATGCCTGAAGCTTTTTACACCGCTAAAACGGGAATTGATCCTGTGGATGATTGCATCTCCAGAGTCAATGAGCATGCTTATTGTCATCATATAGAGCGGCTGATGATTCTCGGTGGGTTCATGTTTTTGTGTGAAATAAAGCCCGATGACATTTATAAATGGTTCATGGAGCGTTTTATCGATAGCTATGACTGGGTGATGGTGCCTAATGTTTATGCCATGAGTCAAAACGCTGATGGCGGTTTGATCACCACTAAGCCGTATTTCTCAGGGTCAAACTACGTGATAAAAATGAGTCACTATAAAAAGGGTGAATGGAGTGAGGTATGGGATGCACTTTTTTGGCGCTGGATATTCAAACACAAGAGTGAATTGGCTGGTAATCATCGATGGTCAATGATGTGTCGCAACGCAGAAAAAATGGAACCTGGTAAAAAGCAACAGCATTTGGATTGTGCCGAGCGTTATTTGTCCAAGCTGTTCAATTAAAACAATGCCGCTCTGGTTCTCAAAAAAAAAGGCCAGCTAAATTAATAAGCCGACCTTTGGTCGTGTTGCATATTGGTTAGTGTGAATCTTAACGCAATTGCAGTTTGTATTGAAAAAACATAACAGCGTTGCTGTGCGAACCCGCATAGTCAATCTCTGGCGAACCAGTGATGTTTAATGAAGAGCGCTTGGTCAAACCAACTTCGATAACCGGGAATGGTACAACCTTGGTTTCAAGCCCTGCGTTCTTGTGATATTGCTTGCGTACCGCAGTGGCGCCTACTAGAAAACGCACACGGTTATTAAAATAACGCTTAGTGCCGTAGTTAAAACCAAGGTAAGAGGCTTGTGCGCCAAAGCTGTCAGACAATGTGCCCACGTGGAATCCAAATTTACCAGATGGTGAATATTCCCAACCAAGCCCTGGTACGAAAGCATTGCGTTCACTGAAGTTCTTGAAGTGGATTGCAGCTGTATTGAATACCAGATGTCCGTCAGCTGCCTGAGCATTTGAAGCACCAAAGCTTGCCATTAGAAGTGCTGCCATCAAAGCGATCTTGGTGATGATTTGCTTGTTCATGTTTTTCCCCGTAAAAATGTTTTTATTCAAACCGATCTTTGCCGGCTGTCCTTTCGCTCTAGTGGCGAAGTAGTGGCGTGCACTTTACTGCCGGTCTATTAGAACTGCAACCAGGTGCGAAGAGAACGCTAAAAAACAGTGAAATCAATTAGATAGATTTAAAAATGCGGGTAGTCAAAAAATCGACGGAAGGAGTGAAGCCACTCTAAGTGACTAATAAACGTACAAAAAACGATCACCAGAATGGCTTTGAGAAGCAGTGCGCGAAACGCTCACTCCTGATTTTGAAAATAGGGGATTGTGGTGAAATATGCGAACGGTTTATCGCTAATCGCGCTCGACTAAGCACTTGTTAGCGTTAAGAATGTCTTTGATACTGCAGACTGGATGCTGAAAAATTGATGCTTTTAGCGTGCTGGCTCAGCCCCAACATTATGGCTTTGAAATTTAAGCTTTAAGCTTTGAACGTTAAGCTTTGAACGTTAAACTATGTGCTTAGGCTTCGCTTGGAAGGTTTTTCTTCACCTTTGTTTTCGTCTTTGCTGCAGCTCGATTTTCATCCAGCTCTTCCACGATGGTGTTAAACATAGTATTAGCGAAATCGTCCCATTCTGAGTTGGCTCGGTTGCTTTCATTGTCAGGCATGGATAAGCGTATTTTAAGCAAGGTGCCGTCGTACTCAGTTTGATAAACCAACGTGTATGAAGCCAGATTCTCTCTTAAATAAGTGGCCTCCACGCGAGCGACTGTGCGAATACCCCGAGCCTGTGTTGCCGCGCCAACCACATTAAAGTTGTTGTAGATGCCCTCCTGAACAGCAGCGCCAATGGCTTGTATGGTTGCGCGGGTTGAACCCATCACTAATGCTTCATGATCCAAGTCCTCGTTTTGCTCAGCTACGGGGTACACATACACATCCGCCATGCGATGTTTGCGAGGGTTGACATAGCGGAATGTATAGCCATTTGAATCATCTTCGAAATAGCGGTAGCCCTGATAGTCAAAGCTACCAAGCTCGTCAGGTAATGCGTCGATAATTTCTGGTGCCTGAAGAGGCTTAGCGTCTTCGGCAGACTGGTTTACGGTTGCGCACGCCGATACGCCAAGAGTGGCGATCAAAGTCAAAATCGATATAAAGCGCATTACAGGTCCAGAGCAACTATTTCTGGCCTAACCCACCGCAAGATTTGCGCCTAGGCCCTCAACATGACCAATTGTCCGGCTTTTGGGTAAATATTTGTTCTGTACTGGTGAGGTTCAGTTTGAGCCACTACACTGGGCTCATGCTTTGGAAAATTCAAAATCGGCGGACTCTGGCGGGGTTGATCTTCGTCTTTCTGCTTACAAGCTGCGCATCCACGCCACCGAGTCGACCGGACGACGTGTGCTCAATCTACCAACAGAAGCGCGGGTGGCATTCTGTGGCTCAGAAGGCTGAGAAAAAGTGGGGCACCTCAATGCACATAGCCATGGCTATCATGAACCAGGAATCTGCATTCAAATCCAAGGCACGACCACCTCGACGCTATTTGCTCGGTTTTATTCCGTGGCGCCGCCACAGTAGTGCTTACGGATATGCTCAGGTTGTTGATGGTACGTGGCAGCAGTACATAAATGATACCGGTGCCTATTGGCGTAAGCGGAACAACTTTGCTGATGCAACTGACTTTGTACACTGGTACATGCTCGAGGCGAATAAACAAAATAAGGTGGCAAAGACCGACGCCTATAACTTGTATTTGAACTATCACGAAGGCCCGGCTGGTTTCCGACGCGGTACTTACAAGTCTAAAAGGTGGTTGGCGGCCACTGCCTTAAAAGTGCAGCGCCGTGCGGACAACTATCGTGCGCAATATGCGCGGTGTAGGCAAGCGCTTAAAACAGGTTTTTGGTCGCGCCTATTGGGGGGTTAACCATTCTTCAAATGGGAATAACGATTGTTCGCCCGCCTCATGTGTCAGTAACCAGTGTTTCGTGTGTAAGCCGCCGGCAAATCCGGTAAGCGTACCGTTCGTGCCGATTACCCGATGACACGGAATTACAATTGGTATTGGGTTAGCTCCATTGGCGGCACCCACTGCGCGACTGGCGCTGGGTTTGCCAATTTCTGTCGCAATATCAAGGTAGCTGCACGTTTCCCCGTAATCAATGTTTTGTAAAGCACTCCACACACTTTGCTGAAACTGAGTACCTTGCGCACAAAGCGCTATGCTGAAGCGCTGCAACGAGCCATCAAAATAGGCGTCAAGCTGGCTAATCAGTGCCTTGAAAGGGGCGGGGTTCTTTTGCCAGTCATTATCAGGCTCGGACGGTTTTGCACCATCTGGAAACACGATTTTATGGATTTGTCTACCGTCGCCAACCAATAGCAGTTGACCGATAGGGCTATGATACAAACAGTAGAACATGGATGATCTGGTAAAGTAGTTGTCTGATAAAAACTAGTTGGAGCGTAGCTTATGGGGCTCGGAAATCTATTTAAATCGTTGTTTGGTTCAAGCGATGGTGGCAAATCGTCAAAGACAGCTGCTGATCCTGTCGAATACAAAGGCTTCTCGATTGTAGCTGAACCCATTCACGAAGGTGGTCAATATCGCACCGCAGGAAAAATCTGCAAAGAAGTTGATGGCGTTATGCAAGAGGTGCGCTTTATACGTGCTGATAACAACGGTGATCTGGACTCCTCGATTGAACATTGTCTGTACAAAGGCAAGCAGATAATTGATGAGCAGGGCGAAGCCATTTTAAGCCGCGAAATGGTGTAGCCCGACCATTGGGTCAGAGCGGTCCTCGCTCTGGGCCGCATCTCACTCTAAGCTGCGCTTTATGAGCATTCAGAGACGCGCACCCTTTTTAATGCTGTTATTTCCATTCTTGCAATTGTCCTTCTTGAATTAAATTTTGTTTAAAAAAACTCTCCGGTTCGTTACCTGAGACGTAGTAGAAGAGAGCCTGTCAACTAGCGGTGAGGCATAAAACAAAATAGTAGAGGATGAAAAAAATGAACTCGCGTACTTTATTAGCAGCAGCACTATTTATCTCACTCACGGCTTAGGCCGATTTCCTGGGCGCTGTCGATGGACGAGCAGCCAACTTAGGCGAAAGCGCCCAAATCTCGGTCGAGGCTAATTTTAATTCGATGGACATGGACGGTGTTAAGTCAACATGGACAGGTGTCCGTGGCAACTACAAGTACAGCGAAAATATAGTTGTTTTCGCTGATGCTGTTCAGTTGGAACTAAAGGCAGTTCCTATTCTCAATCTGGGTGTCGACCATGAAGGCACAGGTTTTGGTGGCGGCGTGATCTACCAAGTTTCAGATTTGTTGGACGGCTTCAACACATCTTTAAAAGCCACCTATCACAGCATTCAAGCCGATGACACTATTAATCTATTAGTCAGTGATGTTGCGCGTGAGTCGCAAGTAAAATTCACATCAATGGCAGCGAAAATGTTAGTGAGTCCTTTGGAAAGAATGAATAATGGTGGCACTTGGTACGCTTCAGCTGGATTCACTAAAGTTACTACAGATGTCGTTCTTTTTGTGGATGGTAAAGATGACGCCTCGGGTTTTACTGCCGGTGCGGGGTTTGTAATGCCGTTATCATTAGGCGAGGTTTACAGGGGAGCAGAGTATATCGAAGGTAATTCTCAGCTGGGTGCTGGCTTCCGATACTCTTTTGATTAATTTCGCAGAGCTAAACACACAGATTTATCTCGCGGGTTAATTTTTCAGACTAGTCTTGCAACAGCAGCCCTGGCATGCCGAGCCACCATGCAGCCAGGGTTTTTGTACATCCCAACCTTTTGATAGTTTGTTTCCAATCCTGAAGCCTGATAATGTGATGTTTGCATTCACACACAATTTAAGTTCATACAATTTGCCGGACACGGAGGTTCGACTTATGAATAGAGTATCTTCTTCTTCCCCTATCGCATTATTGTTTTTTTTATTTTGTTTTTTATTGTTTTGTTTAAATGCGTTCAGGCCAGTGCATGCCGAACTTTCGGGTATGGTGCCCGGCCGCGGTGCTGATGTTTCCCGATTTGCAGATAATTCTGTTGAAGTCGGTGTTAGTCGATATAGCGATCAGTTGCAATGGAGTGTGTTGCGTTACAACTTTAAACCTGTCAAACGTTTAGCTATTTATGTTGATATTTCCTATGTAGAGTCGTTCAATTTACCGTTGGATAGTTCTCAAGTCGCAGATTTTGCAGGTACCGGTTACGGTGGTGGACTCATTTTTTCAATTCCCGAAAAACTAAATCGTTTCGATGTTGCTTTTAAAGGGACGTTCCATCAATCCAAATCAGGTGGGCAGGTAAACCAACTGCCGGGCGCGTCAAATGCGCAACAAGAGCATCTTGAATTGGACCAATCTCAATGGTCTGCAGGTTTTGTGTTAAGCCCGATTGACCCGTTGTATGAAAACGGGTTTAGCTGGTTTGCAAATCTATCTTATGTGAGTGCGCAAGCACGCACGGAACGCATTGGCACAAGCCCGTTTCGGTACTCTACGATGGTGCCATATCGGGGTGACTCGGGTATGGCAACGGGAATCGGGGTTGTTCAGCCATACAAGCGTGGAAGTGTGTTTGCAGGAGTTGACTGGCTGTCTGACAACGCCTTGCTTAGTGCGGGCTACCGGCATGTTTTTTAGTGTGCTCAAAGCGCGGAGCAATGGCCTCTGGCAGACAACTGTCCGTCACGCCAAGAACCCCAGCCAAAAGTATAGTCGAGCCTCTTATTATCTGGTTATGACCATCCCGGTTGTTACCATAGTGGGCAGCAGTCGCTAAACGCCAGCGGTGAGTAACGGTACAGTGTCAATAGTCAAAAAGGGATTTAATAGGTATGTGGGATTTTAATTTTTCAACGATCATCCTATTGATGAGAAAGACATATCCGTTTCTGGTCTTTCGTTTTCTTGTCTTTTCCATCATTACAGGTATTGCCATTGCGCTGACCGGTGGTGGTGCTGGTATTGGTTGGTTAGGTGGTGTTGTTTTTGGCGATGCCGCCAGCGGTGTTTTCTACGGCGGTTTTCTGGGAGCCGGTGCAGCAGGCGTTTTTATTTACCTTATTCGTGAATACGTTTTGTATCAAGTCAAGGCTGGACACATAGCTTTGCTTGTTAAGTTTATGCATGGCGAACCCGTGCCTGAGGGTAAGGGCATGATTGCCTATGCCAGTGAACAGGTAAGAGCGCACTTTACCGAATCCAATGTGTTGTTTCTTGTAGACCAGTTGATTAAGGGTGTACTTAAAGTTATAACGCGTACGTTTAGCTCGGTTGGAAGCATGGTCCCGATACCAGGGTTGGCGCAGCTGATAAAAGTATTGAGCAAGATTGTCGGCATGTCACTGACCTACGTTGATGAGATTATTCTGGCTCACTACATGAAAAACAATTCCGCCAATGTGTGGACCAACAGCGCTGAAGCCTTGGTGCTGTATGCACAAAACTACGGCAAAATGCTGAAAAACGCCTTTTGGGTAAGCCTGATGGTTTGGGGTCTTACATTCCTGACGTTTATATTGGTATTTATTCCGTTTGCTGCGGCCACTGCGGCTTATCCTGGATTGGCTGGTTTCTGGACATTTGCAATTGCCGGATTGGTGGCTTGGGGCGTAAAGAGTGCGGTGATCGACCCCATCGCAATGACAGCGCTAATGTTGGTCTATTTTACAGCCATACAAGGGCAGGACCCTAGTCGTGAATGGGAGCTTAGACTTGAAGCGCTTTCAGATCAGTTTCGCACCTTAAAAGAGAAGGGAAAGGCGTATTCTCTTAAAACGTTTAACATGTTTGCGTCGCGAAATCTACAAGCCAGTCAACCATATACCAGTATTTAATTCCTTATGACTTTAGACCCGAGTAGTCAGGCAATGAGCAAATCCATCTTTATATCAATAACGCTGTCTTTGTTAGCGTTAAGTCTAGCTGGTTGTGCAAATAGTGGTGGTAGTAAAAAAAATAAAGGCACTACCATGTTCCATCTTGTAAAAGACGGTAATTATGCAAAAGCCACCGAACGGCTCAATTCGCTTTATGCAGCTTACCCAAGCAGTGCTGAGGCCGAAAACAAGTTCAGGAGCGAAATGGATAGTGCCGCTGCTTATTTGCCTAAAGAGCACCAGGCTCAATTGGACAGATTTCTAAACATTAATAGAAATGGGGTAGCTGAAAAATTTTTTTCCGGCCTGTATTTTCACCATGCCGGAATTGATGCCAGAGGGCAGAAGTCGGTTAATGATACTGAAAGAAAAAAATTGGGACTGCTAAAAGATAATCTTGTTAACTCAGTAGCACGATTTCAATCAGTGTTAAAAGACGATCCCAATAGTTATTTAGCGCACATGTATAACGGTATTAATTTTTCTTATATGGGCACCGTAGAAGCCGAGCTTGCTGAGTTTAGAGCCGCGGTGGATATCAATCCTACCAGTGTACGAGTCTGGAATAGTTTTCTGACTCACAGCCAGCCTCGCTGGGGTGGTAGTTACGACATAATGCAAGATTTGATAGACGAGCTTGCAACACATGAGGAAAAGAACCCGAAGCTGCGTAGCCTAAAAGGTTTGGTGTTGTCGGATAAGGCTGATGCGTTTATACGGCAAGAGGATTTTGTTAGCGCGGAAGATCATATTTTCAGGGCGCTGGAGTTCGGCTCCAACTACTCCTATGGCCAGACGGTGGATTATTTAATGCGTAAAGTAAAGCAGTCAGGTGATGAAGAGGGTGCTTGCAGAATCATTAAAAAAACGCACGCTATTTACCCAAAACATGAAAGATACCGTGAGCTTGCAGCAGGCTGCGGCTGAGTGTTGATGCAATATCGCAGGTGCAAAAACTCGCGCATGTGCGTTTTCCAGTAAATTACTATGACATTATCCGAGTTTAACCAATGAACAATATTGTTAAAAATAGAATGCTAAGCCTTGCATCTTTGATGCTGGTCTTAACAATCAGCACTGGTTGTGGTTCGACGGTAGTGCAGGATGTATTGAAAGAGACAATAAATGAGACGCTTAAAAAACGTCAAAACGTCGCTATCAGTGAAACCGAAGTAAAAACATTGTCCGAGTACATTGAGGATGAGAACTACGAGTCGGCGAAATGGTTGCTTGATAATTTGTATGAGTCCTATCCAAGCAGTCTGGAGAACGAATCCAGGTTCGTTTGGGCAGTCGAAACTGCAACCAGAGAGCTCCAATATAGCCATGACGAGAAACTACAAGCATTTATCGCGCGGTACCCGGAAAGCTTGCCTATGGACTTTTTCTCTTCTTTGTATCAATTTAATAAAGGCGCCAAGTTAAGAGGAACAGACTGGGCGGCTAATACGTCTGACGCAAAGTTTGATGCCATGAGAGTCGAGATGAAAAAATCTGTCGCTGGTTTCGAAAATGTGTTGAACCAACATCCGGAGAGTTACCTGGCACACGCTTACATTGGCAGAAACTATTCTTACATAGCGTCTCGACATGAGTCTGATATAGCATTTCGCAAGTCGCTGGTGCAAGAGCCGGCCAGTTTTGGTGCCTGGAATGGTTTTCTTTGGTACAACCGTCCAAGGTGGGGTGGCAACTATGCTGGAATGATGAAATTGCTGAACGAAATGGGGTATGAGGTCGGCGATAATCCACGATTAGCCCGATTAAGGGGCGTTATATTGGCTGATAAAGCCAGCAATGCAATCCAAAATAACAAATACGACGATGCAGAGGAGCTTCTTATGCTGGCGATGGACTATGGAGTTGTGTCTGATTACACACGAGTAGCAGACGAACTGCATGCCAAAGTACAAGCATTGGGTGACAGTGAAGGCGCATGTCGTATTAGTCAAAAGATATATACGTTGCAGCCCGACAACAAGCGATATAAAAATTTGGTCGCTATTTGTTAAGGCGATATTAACAGCGATAACAGCAAGCCGTTGGCGTATCGCTGGGTTTGCCGCGCTGAGGTCTTATACTGAAACTTCTATTACTACCAGGACTGGATGGAACCGGGGACCTTAATGGTCTTCAATTGAAGTAGCGAAGTTTTGTGACAGTGTAAAATAGGCGTCGTTAAGTTGATAAAGGATACAGTGATGAAAATAGGAAATGTAACGCCAATACTTCGTGCATTTGACGAAGCGAAATCAAAAGAGTTTTATGTTGATTTTCTTGGTTTTAAAGTCGACTGGGAGCACAGGTTCGACGATGGTGCGCCATTGTATATGCAGGTCTCTAAAAGTGATTGCGTTCTGCACCTATCAGAGCATCATGGAGATAGTAGCCCAGGTGCTGCCATGCGAATTGAAGTTGACGATATAGATGCCCTGCATAAAGAGCTGTCTGATAAAAATTATAAAAATGCTCGCCCTGGTATTCAGGATCAACCTTGGGGAACCAGAGATATGACCATAAGCGATCCATTTGGCAATAAATTGATTTTTACCGATGCAGTTAGTAATTAGTGGGTTCTAGCGTTAAACCAATTCGCTCTAATCAAAAGCGGAATTATTTAGCAGTCGCACAAAGGTGGCTGGATACAGAGTCTTAGCCCAATCCAATCGCATTTGGCTGCGATTCCAATAGATCAATCCATTCCTTAGTATTTTCTGATACTCCAACTCTGCCGCGCTTCGCGTGTTAGCGATGCACCCAATCATCGGCTGCTTTCCAATAGCCGTTCTGGCCAAATACCCTCTTTTACCTATTCTTTTAAAAATAACTGGGGCTAATTTATGCCTGATGAGCATGGCTAAATCCTGTGCTTTTCTTAAGCTGACTGTACGTAGATTGCTTAACCTTTATTATATCTTTATATATCAATATGATACAGACTTATTAAAAATAACACGACGTACAAATTAATATAAAATAACATTTTTGTAAAAGTATGTATTGTACGTTAGTATGATCTTATTCAATAAGAGGGATGTGCCGATGGCGGTCAACAGCGACACTTCTGCACCATATGCAGGAACAAACAGTATTTTGTCAATTCTTGATAGGTATAGAAACAAGGGCATGCAAAAACCGATAAACAGCGAAGTCCTTGCTCGCTCCGGAATACCTGATAGTTTGGTGCAAAGGACTTTGCAGGCCTTGGTAATCTTAGACTTGATCGATGCTGACGGTAATCCAACTGAAGTAATAGAAGGCCTCAGGCTCGCATCTGAGAATGACTACAAGTCAAAGATGCAAGACTGGCTAAAGGCCTCATATTCGGACATTTTTATGTACGTTGATCCTGCTGAAGATGACGAGGTCAGTGTCAGAGACGCTTTTCGATCATACAAGCCGAATGGACAACAGAACAGGATGGTTTCTCTGTTTATAGGTCTTTGCGAGGCGGCTGGCATGAGACCACCCAAAGAAAAGTCGTCTGCCGCAAAATCCAACTCGCCGCCGAAGCCACGCGCCTCGACGCCAAGAACATCATCAACGAAAAAGAATCGCAAAAACATACCTGAAACTATCCAAGTCAATGCTTCATTGCCAACAGCGCTGAACGGACTTCTCCATAGCTTGCCTCCGGAGAGCCAAGGGTGGACTCAAGATAGACGAGACAAGTTTGTTGAAACATTTAGCACGGTGCTGGACTTCTGCATACCGATCGTTGAGCAAGTAGAAGCTGGTGTGGACGATAGCGATGACGAACAATAAGCTCCCTCTGTCGCAGGTGCGAACTGCGGCTGAGGGGAATGAATGGTCTGGCGGCCACCGAGCGGGACGGTACTACTCCCGAAGGCGGATATTAGTGGTGTTTGACACCGGCTTATTATGATCAGGGAACATGGATGTTCCCTGTACCTATCATTGTACCAAATTATTGACATTCAACAATCGCGCCCGTTCACATTTGCTTTATTGCGTGACTGATTTGTCGCGGATATTAACAGTTAAAGCAGAATCTTCTAATGAGCTGGGGAAAATTTACATTTAAGGGTCAAGATTATCCTCTAGATCATCTTGACCCGTTTGACTGGACATATTTAATTGAAGTTGGCGATGGAAAAGCACCAGAAAAATATAAATTTCACATTGAGTTCAGTCACCATTGCTTTACAGCAAAGCCTGAGGCCGGCAATGAAGATTCTGAACTGGTCTTTCATGGGCCATGCAGTGATGGTAGGCAGTTTGACTTTTATCGTTATAAGCTTTCTGAGCGTCTAAGAAAAATTATTGAGTCCCTGCACGAGGGAAGGTGCTTACACACAACTCATGGTAATTTCATTCGCATCGAGATTATTGATGACGATGGCAACAAGTTAGATTACGAGGTCTTTTTCAATGTCTCTAGGGTTAAGCAGCGAGGCTGGCTCCGCTTGTACGTTGAAAGCGCATATGTGAGGGACGAAAACCGTAAAGGATCGCGACCAAGAACTCAAAATATAAAGTTACGAGTCATTGCCAGGAATACACTGCAAAAAAGGACAATTAGAAGGCCATAAAAAGAAAAGGCTCCCACTAGGGGAGCCTTGCAAAACCTCTTTTACATCCAGTCCAGCTGGAAACCCAGAAGGTAGGGCAATCGCACCGCTTGCACGGCTTTGCTCATACGATTTGTTATACCTATTATCGGCACAATTCAGACCAAATTCAACCGTTAGGCGCAAACGTAACCTAAGTAATTGATCTATAAATTAAATTATGAACTATTTCACATTTTTTCGAGACTCTTTCTTATGCATCTCGACGATCGCACGCCCATCATCGTAAGTAGGCTGCGCGTGCGCACCTGAACGGAGCTTAGCGAACTTGGTGCGTGGGACCCCCGTTTCATCTGAAAGTTCCGTGTCGCCCCAACCCCAATCCTTTAGGTCTTGAACAATCTTTTGAAAATCTGTTTGCTTTCGTGCCATGCGCATTCCTCGCTTTTAAGACGCGGCGAAGGTAACACAAATATGTGCCAATTGGCACATATAATAAGTGCCATGAAATCAACGAAAGGCCAACACTATCTACTTTGAGCACAGGCACGAAGCCTGTCGTTGATCGAGATTGCGCGCCTTTCAGACGATGAAGCCTACGACTTGTTCAAGCAATCACGCTGGACTGACGGCAATCCTGTTTGTCCTCATTGCGGCTGTGAGCATAACTACCACATCAAGACTCGTAAGCAATGGCGCTGCAAAGCCTGTAAGCACACGTTCTCTGTAACTAGCGGCACTATCTTCGCTAATCACAAAATGCCATTGCAGAACTACTTGCTGGCTATCGCTTTGTATTCAAACTGCGCTAAAGGCATGATCGCTCTGCAATTGTCACGTGACTTGAATGTCCAGTACAAGACTGCATGGGTACTTGCTCATAAGATGCGCGAATCACTGGTTGATACTGTTGTTGATAAGCTGACTGGCGAAGTTGAAATGGATGGTTGTTACGTGAACAAACATGTTCGTCCAGCCAACCGCATTGAGGATCGCGTTGATCGTCGCAAGAAAGAAAACCAGAATCCAAAAAAATGCGCTGTAATGGTTCTGCGTCAACGTGGCGAAAAAGGCAAAGGCGCTGAAGTGACTCGTACATTCGTCACTAAGTCGGAAAACCAGCGTGACACAATGGAGCTGGCTCTGGACAACATTGAGCGCGGTGCAACCATTTTTGCTGACGAGCACATGAGCTAAGATACGCTTCACGCTAAATTACTGACCAAGCGAGTAGTCCACGCAAAGCAGTATGTCGGTCCGAATGGTGAGAATACAAATCAAGCTGAATCATTCTTTTCACGTTTTCGTCGTATGCAATACGGGCAGACTCACAAGATGGATAACCTGTACATGGATCGCTACGCCAACGAAGCGGCTTACAGAGAAGATACGCGCCGTATGAGTAACGGCGACATATTCAGTGACATTGTGAATCGCTGCGCTACCTCCGCGCCATCACGAGACTTTGCTGGCTACTGGCAAGGAAATAAAAGAGCCGCTTAAAGCAGCTCCCATATCGCAGTCACACCATCCTTTCCAGACTGTTTAACAACATCCGTCTTTTTAAATCGCTTCAATATCGTAAACAGCGAAGCCTGAAACGCCCGACGATCTACATCATCAAGCTCTAGCCCTTTACGTCGCATAGATTCCGACACTATATCGGTTGTTGAAAGCGGTTTGCCTGCTTCGCGCATCAGATCCATGAGTAAGTAGTGGCCTCGTTGTTCTTAAACCACCGTGTAGGTGATTTCATCTGCTTTGGCTTTAGCGTTCGCAAGTCGATATTGGGATCGAATACCTTTATAGCTTGGTCTATAACCTGCAAATCCAACTTAGCTTGCTTTATTTGACTTCGGTGATAGTCTATTTGTCCTGTAAGCTCTTTATGCTTATCGACTAGACCGGATATAGCGTATGTATTACCACGCATCACTGCATACTCGTTTAATTGGACCGATAGTTTAGTTATTTACGAGTAGAATAGCTTTGTGCAAGTGCTACATAATTCCGATCAAAAGCCGGTACCCAAAGTTATGTTCATCAGTTTCCCGATGTATAGGCGGCCAGAACTAGATGCCGCGCACGCCGCTTTTTACACTTTGATATGCAAAAATTTAAGTGCCAATAATTTTGCCACAAATTGTGAAAGCCCAGCCCTGTTGTCCACGCAGTCAGAAGATATCTACGCAGACTGGCTGCATCCAGAGCTGCTACTGAGCCAGACATGTGGCATGCCATATCGCAATAGCCTGCACGGCAAGGTGCAACTGGTAGGCACGCCGGATTTCCAGGTAGAAGGTTGTCAGCGCGGCTACTATCGCAGTGCCATGGTGGTGCGGCGCGAAGATGCGGGCCAAACACTTTGCCAGTTTGCTGACTCAGTTTTTATTTTTAACTCGCGCGATTCGCAATCGGGGTACGCGGCGGCTTGTGCATTGTCAAAAAAGCACGGGTTCCAGTTTCAGAACAAGGTAGTGTCCGGCGGTCATCGTGAGTCGGCTTTGGCGGTATCCCTGGGTCGGGCTGATATTGCCGCAATTGATGCGGTGACTTGGGGATTGCTGGAGGCGTACGAGCCGTTTGCACAAGAACTGGCTGTGATTGACTGGACAGACCAGATGCCCGGTCTGCCGTATATAACGTCAATGGCTAATGATGCCGGATTGATATTTGATGTCGTCAGTGACTCTATTGCTGAGCTTCCCGGGCAGGTACGTGATCAATTGGGCATTTATTCACTGGAGAAAATAAACGCCGAAGCATACCTTGCTATCGCTAATCCGTCTTGATGAGTGATGCCACCAATGATGCCACCAATGATGCCACCAGTTAAGCCAATCAAGTCACCACATTAAATCGTCAGGCACTTTGTAGTCGGCGTATTCGTCGTCTTGTTCTTGCAACTCGTTTTTGGCATTGGCTAACACAACGGCTTCATCGTCGCGCTCTGCGATTTTTGCAGCAACAGCTCGAGGCACAATACTGTGCTGTCCGCTAACGTTGACAATGTTCAGTACGCCTCTGATTAACTGTTCGCGGGTGTCATTTTGCAGCATCAGTGTTTTGATTTTGCCGTTGTCGGTATAGCTGAATTCAATATCGCCACGCTCGCCGATATTGTTTAACGAAACCAGCTCGACAATTTGCGCTTTAATGGCCTTGGCTTGCGCCTTGGCTTCTCGCTGACGATTGAGCTCTTGATCTTTAGCTAATTTTTCTGCGTCGGCTTTTTTAACAAGTTCTGCCGTTTCATCCACCACTTTAGCGCCTTTGCGTTTTTGTTTTTCTGTGGTGTTTTTCGCTTTTTTTGCGCGCACTGCCTGCTTCCTGGATGCCAGGCCTGCTTTAAATAATTGATCTTGTAGAGAGTTGCCCATTTTAGATTCCTGAAACGATAGGTCCCTGAAGTATCGATTACCGACAGCGTAGCTTATCCGACCTGAGAATGATCAGAATCGAGATTAATTGGTTTGAGTTCGTCAAATTTATCACCCGGCCCGGGGTTGTTCTCAGTGCACTTCCCACCAAGGTGATTCATGATCCCCCACACTGCATTTAATGCGGTTTGAACAGCACCCTCCGCCCAACCGGGCGTCCAGGAAACATCATCGCCTGCGATGAAAATTCCTTGCTGCTCTGCAGGCATGTTGTACTGCATAAACTGCGTATACATACGCCGATTGTAGCGGTAGTGCCCAGGCAAAGCACCCTTAAATGCGCCTAGAAAATCCGGGTCTGCTTCCCACGAAATAGTTTGCGGTCGGCCAATGATGTGTGAGCGGATATCGACGTTTGGGTAAATTTTCGCCAGTGCATCCAAACATAGTTCGACGCGTTTCTCTACTGGCAAAGGTAACATTTTAAGTGCGTCTGCCATCCAGGAGTAGGTAAGGCAAATTACACCGGGTTGGTCGTCGCCATTGTCAAACAAATATGTGCCTCGAGTGAGTCGGTCAGTTAAGGTCATGCTCATGACGTGTTTGCCTGTTGCAGGATCAATGTCTTTCCAGAAGGGTCTATCCACCATGACAAATGTTTTTGATGACTGCATGTAGCTGGTTCTGTCCAGTGCCATCCAGTGCTCTTGTGAAAACAAGGACTCATCGGTGTTAATACTGGTGGTTAACAACCAACTTTGGCAGGTAGCCAAAACAGCTGCAAACGTGTGCTGATTACCATAGCTGTCTTCGATAATAAAGTGATTGTCATTCTTCATGATTTTTCGAGCACCGGGTTTTGTAGCGCCGGCATGCAATGATGACAAGCTGGTATCAGCCGACCAGTGCTGGATATTGTCTGGGCTGTGGTTCCATAAGCCACGTGGTAGTTGTTCTGCGCCGCCGACTATCAAATGTTGATGGGCATCGCAGTCGGTTAGTACTACCCGTAATATTTCCAGCATGCTGTTGCGAAAGTCTGAATCCCAGCCCCCGGTGCCAAAGCCAACTTGTCCAAATACCTCTTTATGCCGGAAGCTGAGTTTTTTAAACGAAGGCGCGTTGGCGAGAAAATCGTAAAAGGTGCGCTCATCCCATTCATTAACGATGGGGTCCCATAGTGCTTTTATGGCGTTCGCATCCCGGTTTGCAATAGCGGCCTGCAGTTCAATAAAGTGCGCTTCGGTATTTAACGCTTCTTGCCAGGCGTCAGCGACCTCTTTGTACATAGGTGGTAAGTCATCGGTAGTACGAGCATAGACTTGCTCGCCGGCAAGATCGATTACCGTGCTAAGTGCAGCATCGGTTAATGGATTTGGAAATGCCCTTGTTTCTAATTTTAGTAAATCGACATAGTGATTAAATGATGTTGCAGATTCTGGGAAACGCATGCCGCCCAGCTCGGCAACAACGCTGGGTGCATTTGGAAAGGGTTCTGATCTTAATCTTCCACCGATTCTTCCGGTTTCAAAAATCACCGGTTTCAAGCCCATGCGCATCAGCTCAATGCCCGCCACAAGCCCCGAGACACCAGCACCGATTATTGCAATGCGCTGACCGTATTGTTCAGTCGGAACAGTACCAATACCGTCCGGATGAGTTAACCAGTCGTTATAGGCAAACGGGAAGTCCGGGCCGAAAATGGTGATTGGCTTTTCACTTTTCATCTTTTTTTTTGCCAGATTTTTAATTTATTTGCTCGCCGAATTGTTGCCGGTTGCCTGTCGAGTTGCCTTTTCGAGTAACTTGTCAAATTGTTTAGAGCGTTACTCGCTGGTTTAAACATCAACTGTTAGCGGGTCAAGCTTTGTCGCCACTCAGATTCTTATAAAGCTCTGGTCGTCTGTCGCGATGATAGGGGAGCGCTGCTCGAGTTTGGGCAATGTCGCTCTTATTAATCGTGGCGACCAACATAACATCCTCTTTAGCTGCTTTTGCCAAATTGCTACCGTCGGGTCCGGCAATGCAGCTATGGCCGACGTATTGTTGCTCGTATTCGTTGCCGCAAAAATTGGCATAGGCAATAAAAAGTTGGTTTTCGTAAGCTCGGCACGGTACTACCAGGTCAGCTACTGTAGTCCACGGCGACATCAGCGCTGTGGGTGTTAGCAGAAGTTCTGCACCTTCGATGGCAAGCCGTCTCACATTTTCCGGAAACTCTATATCGTAGCAAATCAAAAAGCCGATTTTCCAACCTTGCCATTCAATGACCGGTACTAAATCATTTCCAGGACTGAACAAGCTGCGATCCTGGTCACCCCATAAATGTGTTTTTCGGTACAGTGCTTTGGCCTTGCCATTTTCGTCTATCAATTGCACGCTATTAAAAACGTGGGAGCCGTCTTTCTCGGCAAAACCATAGGCAATAGCAAGGTTGTTTGTTTTGCATATAGCTGCAATTGCATCACAGACGTCGCCACTGGCTTCGGGTGCAATAGCATTATTAACTTCATTTGTATTGTTGTAGCCAGTCAGGCTGGCTTCGGGGAATAACAGTAGTTGCACCCCGGCATCACTGGCTTGTTTGGCGTAGTGGCTAAACCGTGTCAGTGAAGCGTCGATGTTACCCGGTGTAGAGACGTGTTGAACCAGTGCAATATTGAGAGTGTTGTTCATAAGCGCTTGAGTGCTTGTCCGTTCAGTGCTTTGTCGTGTCTTGCAATTAGCGCAAGAAAAGGCCCAAGGCATGTTTCTGGCAGCTCGGTTTCCGACTCAAGTTCGCCGGGAAACGCTTTGCGACGCAGCGGTGTTCGCATGGCACCTGGGTCTATTGCATTGACTGCTATTTTTGCTGTGCCATCGGCTGCGCGCTGGTTTTCAGTTTCATCAAATAAAGTGTGGGCCAAATGCCTTAACGCGCCTTTTGACACACCATAAGCTCCCCAATAGGCACCGGTTTTATCATCCAAAGTAAATGTGATGCTGGCTTTGTCAGAGCGCATTAATAACGGCAAGCATGCATTGTTGAGCAGGCGCACACTGGTTAGATTTACTGCCATGACTCGGCTCCAGTCAGCCTGACTAATTTGCACTAATGGGCTCAGTGCTCCGACGTCGGCTGCCGTGTGCACCAAGGCATCGATATGATCAAACTCGCTATCCAGCAGTTCGCTCAGTTGCAGGTAGTCGGATTCTGGCGCGCTCGACTGGTCCAGGGTGATAATGGCCGGTGTAGGTGCGCCTTCAATGTTTTCAATGGCGTCGTAGAGGGCTTCAAGCTTATCGAGTTTGCGCGAAACCAAGACCACAGTAGCGCCAGCTTTGGCCACAGCCTGACTCAGCACAGTGCCCAATCCGCCGGTAGCACCAGAGACAACGACAACACGATTTGTTAATGCGTTGGCATCCAGTTTAAACGCGAGTTGCGCATCACTAATTGAAGAATAAACGTCTGAACTTATCATCACTTAAGTGTACGCGATGATGTCTCGGTTTGCTTAACCTTGAGTCCGGTATCGGCGTTTACAACGATAGGCAATGAAGAATTTTCTCAACGGAGTTAAAGCAACTGATTCACGGAACAAGTTGGGCTGCTTTTTTTGCCACAGACGCATTTGCGCTTCTCGAATGTGACACATGATGTGCAGGCAAAGCGGGATGGGGAATTGGTCTAGCTTTTCAGACGATTTCTTTTTATTGGATAAGTGGCTATTTGATAAGTGCGCATTGGTTAATCCAATAGAATTACTTAGCGCATCATTTGCCTGGGCAATGGTGTGATTGAGTAGCGCTTGCGCGTCACTGTCGCCAGCAATGGCTTCTGGTGTCATGTTGAAGCGTTGGTACAGTTCGTCGCTGAACACAGGGTAGCCGCTTTGAATTCTTGCTGACAGAGAGTTTAATCGGTGGCAATAACCCAGGCCCAAAGCCATCGCGTCACGTGCTTTCAGGTTTTCACGGCCTTTTGGGCTTTGATCATCTTTTAAGTTTTGGCGTTGCTCGGCAGAATTTGTAGCACTCGGTGCAGGCTGAAATGTAATGGGTTGCACGCCTGAGGGAGCGGTGTTTTTAGCTGGCTCAGCGTGTAAATCAGTGGATTGATTGTCGGATTTAAGCGCGTGTTCAAACAATGTCATGCGTGCGCGATAATCAGAGATAATGTGTTCGCGCAAATCATGCTCTGTGCTTAGCGGGTTGTACCGCTCGCTGGCCGCCGCAGAAAGAATGTTTAAACAAGCCTTAAGCGAGGATTGATTATGCTGATACGCTTGCACAGAAATACAATCAGGGTGTCTGGCCTCTTGATTGGCCAGCCGGCTTAACTCCTCATGCCACCAGTGTATTTTTTTCTCGGCTACTTGCGGCTCGTTCACATCAAAAAGCGTTGTGCTCAGGGTGTTAACTAGTTTCAGCGTGTCGATCGAACGCCGCTGTACCAGTTCGCTGCAATAGAGCAGGCTGTAGTAGAGCGTTGAACCGGCCGCTATTGCCATGTCGCCCTGTACTTGCGCTTGCTTGGATGCTGATTGAGTCAAAGGATATTGTTCGATCGATTTATGCTGCAGGCTTCTTTGCCTGCATCATGTAGTTGACGTCAACATCGTCTTCAAGTTTATATACCTTGCTTAGCGGGTTGTACGTTAGGCCGGTAATTTCAGTAACGTCTATATTGGCAGCACGGCAGTGCGAGTCCAGCTCCGATGGTTTAATGAATTTATTGAATTCGTGTGTGCCTTTTGGTAACAGCTTTAGCACATATTCTGCACCGACAATCGCAAAAAGCCATGATTTCGGATTGCGATTTATTGTGGAAAAATACAGTTCGCCGCCGGGCTTTGTTAGCTTGGCGCAAGCGGCAATGGTAGAGGCCGGATCGGGTACATGCTCCAGTACTTCGAGGCAGGTAACAACGTCGAAGGTACCTGCCTGCTCACTGGCATAATCTTCGGCAGCAATCGATAAGTATTCGAGCTCGGCTTTGGTTTCCAGAGCATGCAGCCGCGCCACCGACAGGGCTGCATCAGCCAGATCAATACCGACCACGTCTGCACCGCGTGTGGCCATGGATTCAGCCAAAATGCCACCACCGCAGCCCACATCCAAAACCCGTTTGCCGGCCAAAGCGGACCGTTCGTCAATCCAGTTAAGGCGCAGAGGGTTAATTTGGTGCAAGGGGCGGAACTCGCTATTTGGATCCCACCAACGGCTGGCCAGTTCAGAAAATTTTTCCAGTTCTTTAGGGTCAACATTATGGCTTGCAGGCATTTTAAGTTCCGGTTTCATACTAGATTGGTCGATTCCTACTATACGTAACTTTTGGACAAACTGATTAGTGACAAGGCGCAACTGCTGTTCTACTCGGCTTAAATTGGGGATGTCTTAAGTGCGCTGGAGCGTGTTAGAAAAACCGTCGGGTGTTGTGCCAAAGCGGTGACAAGCTGGCCGTTTTTTTCGTGTAAAGGGAAACATTTTACGTAATCGCCGCTGTTGCTCAGAATTAGCGACAGAAATTGGCCAAAATTTCAATGAAATCGCTGGTATAGAGCGCTTTAAAACAGCTCAATGTGGTAAGATCCAGGTATCAAATCAGATCATTTTTGCCTACCGGTTTTCCCCTTCAAACATGTCAGATTTTGCTAAAGAAATTCTGCCTATCAATCTCGAAGATGAGATGAGGCAGTCGTACCTGGATTACGCTATGAGCGTTATCGTTGGTCGCGCACTTCCCGATGTCCGTGACGGATTAAAACCGGTTCACAGGCGTGTGCTGTACGCCATGCACGAGCAGGGTTACGACTGGAATAAAGCACACCGGAAATCGGCACGCGTAGTTGGTGACGTGATGGGTAAATACCATCCGCATGGTGATTCAGCCATATACGATTCCATGGTTCGTATGGCGCAGCCTTTCAGCATGCGCTACATGCTGATAGACGGGCAGGGTAACTTTGGTTCTGTAGATGGTGATCCACCAGCGGCCATGCGTTACACCGAAGTACGAATGGCAAAAATTGCACAAGAACTCCTGTCAGACATCGATCAGGAAACCGTTGATTTTGTTCCTAACTACGACGGCTCAGAATCTGAGCCCTCTGTGCTACCTTCGCGCATTCCGCATTTGTTAGTTAATGGTTCGTCCGGCATCGCGGTCGGTATGGCAACCAACATTCCACCGCATAATATCAGCGAAGTTATTAACGCCACTATCGCCATGATCGACGACCCGGAAATCAGCGTCGAAGGTTTAATGCAACATCTGCCTGGCCCTGACTTTCCTACATACGGCATCATCAATGGTGCACGTGGCATTCGTGACGCTTATCGCGGAGGTAAGGGTAAGTTACATATCCGTGCAAAAGCCGACGTGGAGCACGACGAAAAAACCGGCAAAGACACCATTATCGTGACCGAGTTGCCTTATCAGGTTAACAAGGCTCGTTTGCTTGAAAAAATAGCCGAGTTGGTTAAAGATAAAAAAATTGAAGGTATAACTGAGTTGCGTGACGAATCTGATAAAGATGGTATGCGTATGGTCATCGAATTGCGCCGCGGCGAGTCGGGCGACATCATGCTTAACCAGTTGTACAAACAAACCCAGCTGCAAGTGGTGTTCGGTATCAATATGGTGGCTTTGGTCGACGGACAACCTCGACTACTGGCTTTGCCTGAAATCCTCAACTGCTTTATCCGGCACCGTCGCGAGATAGTTACGCGCCGCACCATTTACTTGTTGCGCAAAGCCCGTGACCGAGCCCATATCCTTGAAGGGCTCGCAGTAGCACTAGCCAACATCGACCCTATTATCCAGCTCATAAAAGAGTCGCAAAATTCGGCTATCGCTAAAGAGAAGCTGGTCGGTAAAACCTGGGAAGCTGGCATTGTCAGTGGCATGCTGGAACGTGCTGGTGCGGAAGCATCCAAGCCTGAAAATCTGGGGCCGGAATTTGGTTTGCACGATGGCATGTATCAGTTAACCGAAGTTCAGGCACAAGCCATTTTGGATTTACGCCTGCATCGCTTGACTGGTTTAGAACAAGACAAAATCATCGACGAGTACAAAGAGATACTCAAAAAGATCGAAGATTTTCTCGACATTCTGACCGACCCTGAGCGTTTACGACTGGTTGTCAGAACCGAGCTTGTCAATATTATCGAGCAATACGGTGATCAGCGTCGCACAGAGATTCAGGTCGATCATTCTGAAATGACGGTTGAAGATCTTATCGCTGATGAGTCAGTGGTTGTGACTTTGTCGCACGGAGGGTATGCCAAAGCACAACCCTTATCCGACTATCGTGCGCAGCGTCGTGGTGGACGGGGTAAGTCTGCTACCGCCATGAAAGACGAAGATTTCGTCGACAAATTGTTTATTGCCAGTATGCATGACACGGTGCTGTTCTTCACCAGTGTCGGTAAAGTGTATTGGAAGCGTGTTTACGAACTACCAGTAGCCAGCCGCGGTTCGCGTGGTCGACCCATTGTTAATCTGCTGCCACTGGAAGAAGACGAGCGCGTCAATGCTGTGCTTACTGTGCGGGATTATTCACCCGATCAATTCATTTTGTTTGCAACCAGTAAAGGCGTCGTAAAGAAAACAGCATTAGCTGATTTTTCACGCCCACGCACTAATGGCATTATCGCGATTGACTTACGAGTTGACGACTACCTCATCGATGTAGCCTTAACCAACGGCGAAAGCGACATCATGTTGTTATCAAGTGGTGGTCGCGCTATGCGCTTTAATGAATTAAAAGTTCGTACCATGGGCCGTACGGCAGCCGGTGTGCGCGGTATAAAAATGCCAGAGGAAGACACGGTTATTGGTCTTATCGTCGTTGCAGATGATGAAAGTGCAGGCGACATACTAACTGCAACCGTCAACGGCTATGGTAAGCGTACTAAGGCTGAAGACTACCCGACTAAAGGTCGCGGTGGACTTGGAGTTATTGACATCAAAACCAGCGAGCGCAACGGCCGGGTTGTTGGTGCGGTTCAAGTTAACGATGAAGATCAAATCATGTTGATCACCAATGCCGGTACGCTGGTTCGAACCAACGTTGGCGAAATCTCAACCCTGGGCAGAAACACACAAGGTGTTCGACTCATACGCTTGTCAGAAGGTGAAGAGCTGGTTGAGCTTGCTGCTATTGATGAATCCGATGCCAATCAATCAGAAGAGTTGCAAGCACTGGAAGAGCAAGCGACTGCTGACGAAGCCGCTGCACAAACTGGCGATGCTGAAGCGCCAGTGTCTGTTGACATGTCAGAGTCTGATGATGTGCAAAGTTCGACAGATGGCTCGTCGGATAGCTCTACGGATAGCTTTACGGATAGCTTTACGGATAGCGAAGCTGGATCTGCAGATGACGCATCTGACGACGATTCCGACGATGCATCTGACGACGACGCATCTGACGACGACGCGCCTGACAAGTAAGACACTTGCCTGAATGATGCTAGCGGTACATGACAGATAGAGGAACAACAACATTAGAGGGCTTGCGTGATCGCATCGATGCAATTGATCTGGAAATTCAGTCTTTGCTTATCGAGCGCGCAAGCCACGCTCTTGAAGTTGCCAAGAAAAAAAAAGCCGCGACGCAAAATGAAATTGTTTCTGCCAACGTTACTGACGACGTTACTGCCAGCGTTACTGCCAACTTAGATCTGGGCGAAACGCTTAACATAGCTTTCCTGGGTCCTGAGGGTACTTATAGCGAGCAAGCCACCTATAAACACTTTGGTCGATCGGTTACGGGTGTGCCTTATCCCGGAATCGCTGACATTTTTGCCGCAGTCGAAGCCAAAGAGGTGCGCTATGGTCTTGTGCCAGTCGAGAATTCGACCGAAGGCACGATCAACCACACTCTAGATTTGCTTATGCAAACATCTGTGCAAATTTGCGGAGAAGTATTGCTGCGAATCGAGCACCAGCTGTTGTCGCAGGCTAACGATCTTTCCGCGGTGTCAGCAGTTCACGCTCATCCGCAGTCGCTCGCTCAGTGTCGCAACTGGCTTGATAAGCATTTACCCAAGGCTGAACGTATCAGTGAAAGCAGTAACGCGGCGGCAGCATCAGTCGCAGTTGAAGATAAAACAATTGCAGCTATTGCCGGTGAATCAGCAGCACTGCGTTATAAGCTCAGCGCTTTGGCTAAAAACATTGAAGACGTTAAAACCAACACCACTCGCTTTTTAATTATTGGTGATCAGTCAGTTCCAGTGAGCGGTGACGATTCCACTTCTTTGCTTATAAGCGCACCGCATAAACCGGGTGGTTTAAGGCGAATGCTTAAGCCCTTGGAAGATGCCGGTGTCAGCATGACGCGTATTGAATCTCGACCGGGCAAGACCGCTATGTGGGAATATGTTTTTTTCATCGATGTAAAAGGTCATCAGTCTGACGAAGTGCTTGCTCCAGTACTTGCCAAGCTCAAAGAAGAAGCAGTCGGCTTGCGTGTGCTTGGCTCCTACCCCAGAGCCCTATAAGTAGCCAATGAGCATCGACAATATTTGTGTGGTCGGCGTGGGCCTTATTGGTGGCTCGTTTTCCAGTGCCATAAAAAAAGCAGGTTTCGCTGGAACGATAACCGGAGTCGTCAGAGATGAGGCCAAGGGTAAGATAGCTGTAGAGCGTGGTGTTGTAGATTTTGCCACAACCGACATTGCCTCAGCGGCCGCGAAAAGTGACTTGGTGATGTTGGCAGTACCCATGCTCAGCATGCGGGCGCAATTGGAAACCATGGCTCCGGTGCTTCAATCTCACACCATCGTCACCGATGCGGGCAGTGTTAAACAGCCCTTTATAAATGATGCGCGAGCCACCTTGCCCTATTTAAATCGGGTGGTTCCAGGTCACCCTATAGCCGGGAAAGAAAAAAGCGGCTTGGATGCCGTAGATGCAAATCTATATAAAGACCATCGCATTTTGTTAACCCCACTGCCTGAAACCGACGCAGAGGCTGTCGCTAACGTCGGTGAATTATGGGAAAGCACGGGTGGCATAGTAGAGTCGCTCAGCCCGGAGCATCATGATGAAGCGCTCGCTGCCACCAGTCATTTGCCACACGTATTAGCGTTCGCCATGGTTGATATGCTCGCCTCACGCCAGGAAATGAAAGAGATGTTCCGCTATTCAGCAGGCGGATTCCGGGATTTTACTCGTATAGCCTCTGGCGAGAGCATTATGTGGCGAGACATTTGTATGACTAATCAAATGTCGGTAGTTAAGGCCATCGAAGAATTCGAAGCGCACTTGTCTGTGATCAAACAAGCCATTACCGATGGCGATGCCGAGACGGTTGAAACTGTTTTCAGGCGGGCTCGGGCAGCTCGCGAAGAGCACATCGAGGCTCGTGTCGAGCAGATTGAGTTAAAGTGATGTGATTGGCTTGTGTGTTATGCCTGGTTGGGCCATGATTAAATGAAACCATCCCTGCAATTGAGTCTGCACACAAGTATGCAAGCAAATCTTCAAGCTAGTCTGCAAACAAGTCTTCAAAAGAAACGGACCGTACTTTGAATACCAACCCAAACATCTCAGTAAAATATCTCGTTGAAGCTGGCGGCGCGCTTAACGGCACCATTGAGGTGCCAGGTGATAAATCCATGTCGCATCGTTCTGTTATGTTTGGCGCAATGGCGACCGGGGTTACCGAAGTCGCAGGTTTTCTTGAAGGTGAAGATGCTTTGCATACCCTACAAGCGTTTGAGCAAATGGGTGTTGAGATTGAGCGACCAGGTAAAGGCCAATTGATAGTGCACGGTAAAGGGGTTGAAGCTCTGCGCGCACCAGGCAAAGCTATTTACCATGGCAATGCAGGTACTGGAATGCGTTTGTTGGCAGGCGTGCTTGCCGGGCTTAGAATCACTGCCACTTTAACCGGTGACGCAAGCTTAACCGGTCGCCCAATGACCCGCATTGTTGATCCGCTTAAGTTGATGGGCGCTAATATCTCCACGGCCGAAAAAGGCACACCACCGCTAACCTTGCTTGGCGGTGACCAACTCACCGCAATCGAATACACCACACCAATGGCCAGTGCGCAAGTCAAGTCGTGTATTTTGCTGGCAGGCTTGCACGCGAATGGACGCACCATTGTTCACGAGCCGGATATCACACGCGATCACACCGAACGTATGTTGCGCGGCTTTGGTGTTGATGTTCAAAGCACGGGGCTCAGCGTACAAATGGCGGGTGGGCAAAAACTTGAATCCACATCGCTGCATGTGCCCGGTGATATTTCATCTGCAGCATTCTTTATAGTGGGTGCAGCCATGATTCCAGGTTCATCACTAGTCATTAATAATGTTGGGTTAAATCCGACCCGCCGAGGTGTTGTCGATATTCTGCGTCTCATGGGTGCAGACATAGTCGAAAATAACACCCGCGAATCAGGTGGTGAGTTAGTAGCAGATTTGCACATAAATGGTGCGCAGCTTAAGGGGATAGAAGTACCCGAGTCGTTAGTCTCTTTGGCTATCGATGAATTTCCGGCCATCTTTGTTGCAGCGGCCAGTGCCAAGGGTACGACGGTTGTCACCGGCGCAGAAGAGTTGCGGGTAAAAGAAACCGACCGTATTCAAGTGATGACGGATGGGTTGCGAATCCTTGGCGTGGATATCACTGACACCCCTGATGGCGCCCGAATTGTTGGTGGTGATATTCAAGGCGGCACTGTGGACAGTTCTGGAGATCACCGCACTGCGATGGCATTTGCAATGGCAGCCCTGGTGGCAAAAGACCCAATTTCAATATTGGACTGCGATAACGTGGCCACCTCATTTCCTGATTTTGTCGCTTTGGCATCCGGTGCCGGGCTACGAATCAGCGAAGTGTAGCTGGGAGCGGCGTAATGGCTATCACGCAAAGCAACAATAAAGCCCCAGTGATCACCATTGATGGTCCCTCGGGTGCAGGCAAAGGGGCCGCGGCGCAAAAGCTTGCGGACCAACTGGGATATCATCTGCTCGATAGTGGCGCGGTTTATCGAGCAGCAGCCATTATTGCGGTAAAAGCGTCCGCAGATATCAGCTCGGAATCTTCCGTACTGGCAGCACTGGACACTTTCCAAGCGACTTTTCACCCCAACGGCACAGAAGGCGTCACAGTCAGGATTGGCGATGAGGACGTCACAGGTGAGCTCAGAACCCAGCAAATTGCTGAAATTGCTTCACAAATTGCAGCTATGCAGGCAGTTAGAGCCGCTTTGCTTGATGAACAACGCAGCTTTCGGCAGTCCCCCGGGCTGGTTGCGGACGGTCGCGATATGGGGACCGTCGTGTTTCCCGATGCTCAGCTCAAGGTGTTTCTGACGGCCAGTGTTCAGGAGCGAGCAGAGCGTCGAGCTAAGCAGTTGAAACAAAAGGGAATAGAGACTACAATGCGCACGCTGGTGGCCGAAATTGAAAGTCGGGACAAACGAGATTCAACGCGTAAGCATGCCCCGCTAATTGCAGCGGATGATGCCTTATACATTGACTCCAGTTTGCTCTCTATCGATCAAGTTGTTGAGCAAATCGTAACAGCAACAAAAACGGTTTTATAGTTCGTTTTGTTTACAGTTCGTTTTTAGTGAAACTACGCGTTTCGGAACCGCACTTGCATCAGGTTAAAAACCTGTTAATAACACCAACGTATGTTGATCAATGAATGATCAACTTAATTTAATAACCCATCGTTTTGCCAAGACGGCATTGCGTCATCCTTCACAGGTCAACTATTTAATGTCTGAATCTTTTGCGGAGCTCTTTGAAGAGAGCATCTCCAACGCCCAAATGAAAACCGGGTCGATCCTTGTCGGCACCGTCGTGGATATCACGGGCGATTATGTCATCGTTAACGCAGGTCTAAAATCGGAAGGTGCAGTACCGATTGAAGAATTTGTCAATGAAAGCGGCGAACACGATGTAAAAATTGGCGACTCAGTAGAAGTCGCGCTCGATTCTGTCGAAGACGGTTTTGGTGAAACCAAACTGTCTCGCGAAAAAGCTCGTCGAGCTCGTTCGTGGACTGTGCTTGAAAAAGCGCAGGAAAATGACGAAATCATCAAAGGCAACATCACTGGCAAAGTCAAAGGTGGCTTTACCGTTGAAGTTTGCGATATACGTGCATTTTTACCTGGTTCATTGGTTGACGTACGCCCCGTACGTGACACCAGTTACCTTGAAGGTAAAGAACTCGAATTCAAAGTTATCAAGCTTGATCAACGCCGTAATAACGTGGTTGTTTCTCGTCGTGCTGTGGTTGAAAGTGAATACAGTGCAGAGCGTGATGCGCTGCTTGAGAACTTGCAAGAAGGCCAGGAAGTTATGGGCATCGTCAAGAACCTTACCGACTACGGTGCGTTTCTTGATCTTGGTGGCATAGACGGTCTTTTGCATATTACTGACATGGCCTGGAAGCGCGTTAAGCATCCTTCCGAAGTGGTCGAAGTTGGTAGTGAAATGAAAGTGAAAGTACTGAAGTTTGATCGTGATCGTAATCGCGTATCGCTTGGTCTGAAGCAACTTGGCGAAGACCCTTGGGTCGATCTTACTCGACGTTACCCTGAAGGCTCACGCTTGTTTGGTAAGGTCACAAACATCGCTGACTACGGTTGCTTTGTTGAAATCGAGGAAGGTGTTGAAGGTCTGGTTCATGTATCCGAAATGGATTGGACTAACCGCAACGTCAACCCGAACAAGGTTGTTGCGTTAGGTGACGAAGTCGAAGTCATGATTTTGGACATCGATCAGGAACGTCGTCGTATTTCTCTGGGTATCAAGCAGTGTAAGCCGAACCCATGGGAAGACTTCTCCGAGTCGTTTAACAAAGGCGACAAGGTCAAGGGCAACATCAAGTCGATCACCGATTTCGGTATTTTCATTGGCCTTGACGGCGGAATTGACGGTCTGATTCACCTTTCTGACCTCTCCTGGAACGAAGCTGGTGAAGAAGCAGTTCACAATTACAAGAAAGGCGACGAGATCGAGGCAGTGGTTTTGGCCGTAGATCCTGAGCGAGAGCGCATTTCTCTTGGTGTGAAGCAGATTGATCGCGATCCATTTGGGCAATTTGTTGCTGACAATCCAAAAGGCAGTATTGTTAAAGGGATCGTCAAAGAAGTCGATACAAAACATGCGGTTATCGATCTTGGGGATGGAGTGGAAGGTGTGCTTCGCGCCAGTGAGATCACCCGGGAACGCGTTGAAGACGTCCGAATGCACCTCAAAGAGGGCCAGGAAGTCGAAGCCAAGTTCACTGGAACCGATAGAAAGTCGCGCATGCTGAGCCTGTCGATCAAGGCGAAGGACTACGCAGATGAAGCTGAGGCTGTAAGTGATTACAGCGCTGATAACGAAGCTTCTGGTGGTGCTACGTTAGGTGATCTGATGAAGGAACAGCTAAGCGGTCTTGAAACTGATAAAAGTGAAAGTACAGAAGACAATAAAGAAAGCTAACGCCATCTAGGAACGCAATTAGGCGCGGTCAGGGAAGGCCCGCCTTTAGGTAGATAGGAATGACCGATAGACCACGAGCAGACAACAGCCTTACCAAGTCTGATTTGATTGAATCTTTGTCGCGTAACCAGAGACATCTGGAGCGCAAGGACGTCGAATTGGCTGTCAAAGGTTTGCTCGAAAAAATGAGTCAGGAACTGGCCGGCGGTAATCGCATTGAGATTCGCGGCTTTGGCAGTTTCAGTCTGCATTTTCGAGCAGCACGCATGGGGCGAAATCCTAAGTCCGGTGATGCCGTTCCTTTGCGCGGCAAGTACGTTCCACACTTTAAGCCCGGTAAAGAATTGCGGGAGCGTGTGAACAATGACGATGCTCAAAATTTCCCTAATCCTGACACTGGTCTGGATCAACCCGACGACGGCTAGTTTCGTTAAAAAACCTCTCATCGATGCCAGAGGCATCATTTTTTCTCATATTGGGTTGTTAGTTTTTCGGACTACTACCGATTTAAAGCACAGCCCTCTCATCTTTTGCTAACCTTTTAGATAGGCCCATTTTGGCTACTGCTGCTGACCCATTTGGTAGCATAGTGACTGGCATAATGTAGTGCCTGTTACTGGAAGCGTCAGATTGGCTTATCAGATTGATCAGACACAATTCGCCGATTTCGTTGATACAAGTACCGCACCTGAACTTCTAGCTGATGGATTTGTTTGGACCGAAGGTCCGGTTTGGTTAAATCATCGTCTTTATTTTAACGATATCCCTGGCAAACAAATGCATAGTTGGCAGCCGGGTGCTGGCGTCAAGCTGGTATTGGCCAACAATGAATTCAGCAATGGCAATACTGTGGGCCTTGATGGTCGTATGGTGTCGTGTGAGCATGGTGGTCGTCGTGTTGTTGTGCGAGAGAACCCGGCAGATCTGAGTTCGGCCACGGTTCTGGCTGAACAATACGAATCAATGCGACTCAATTCCCCTAATGACGTGGTGGTGAAGTCTGATGGCTCCATCTGGTTTACTGATCCAACCTACGGCATCGATTCAAATATCGAAGGCTACGCGGCACCCAGCGAAATAGGCAGTAATAATGTTTACCGAGTCGACACTGACGGGTCCATTAGCGTAGTAGCAGACGATTTCGACAAACCCAATGGCTTGGCCTTTTCACCGGATGAGTCGCTGCTGTATATCTCTGACACCGGTGCCGCTAGAGGAGAAGAATTCCCTGGTTTGGATTTATCGCGTCCGCACCACATTCGAGTATTCAAAGTAAAGGATAACCGGCTTACTGAAGGGCGCATATTTGCTGAATTTGATATTGGTGTGCCCGATGGTTTTCGCGTTGATACTCAGGGTTATCTTTGGAGCAGCGCCGGTGATGGAATACATTGCTTGTCTCCAGATGGCCAGTTGCAAGGAAAAATTGTTACACCAAGCGCTGCGTCAAATTGTTGTTTTGGTGGCGACAGCGGTACAGATTTATTTATCACTGCAAGCGATCAACTCTATCGAGTATCCACCACTCGACAATGCGCGGCAACCAACCTGCGCTCGCAGACAAAAGGCTAAACCAAAATTAAAGGGGACGGAGGGATTTAATATTGACCACACAGCTAATGTGGTCAATATTAAATCCCTCCGTCCCCTTTAATTTTCAGTTGATTCGTTGCTTGAAGTAAACTGCCAGGCATGCTTGATAACGCACTTATGTATAAAATTGGCTTGCGACGAAACCAATGTTGAACCTGCTCTGGTTTTTACTGCCTGTTGCGGCTGCGGCCGGTTGGATTGCCGCTCGTCGCTCTGGTGCCGCCAAGCCTGAGGCCTTCTGGAACTATTCCACCAACTTTCATGAAGGCCTTAACGAGCTGCTTAACGACTCGGGTGAGCTACCAGATGATCTTTTCGAAAACTTAAGCAACACAGGCAAAGATACCGCCGAAACACATCTTGCTTTGGGCAACTTATATCGGCGCAGAGGTGATATCAACCGCGCGATTTTGCTACATGAAAGCCTGCTGGATAAGGAAGGATTGGGTGAGCAAGTGCACAGCGCAGCATTGCTGGAACTGGCCACTGATTATGACTCGGCCGGTTTACTGGATCGCTCAGAAGAGACGCTGAGGCGGCTGATTAAAACGGGTAAAAAATTACCTGAAGCCTATGGCGCTATGCTTGTGCTACACGAACGTGAGCGTGATTGGACATCAGCTATTGAAGTTGCCAGAGAGCTGGAACAGGTCACCGGAGAAACTCGACGATCACTCATAGCAAACTACTATTGCGAATTGTCTCAAGCAGCGAAGTCCCAAGGCTATATAACCGAAGCTAAAGATCTTGCGAATGATGCATTAAATCAGCATGAGTCGTGCGCTCGTGCGCATATGATTTTGGCCGAGCTAGCTATTAAAGAGGATCAAAATGACATTGCCGTACAGCATTATGCGAAAGTCGAAGCTCTGCGGCCAGAGCTTATGCCCGACATAATAGATGCCCGTTTTGATGCGTTGTTAAAAAGTGGAGACGAGCAAGCATTGCGTGAATTTATTGACCGCATACGGGAGCGGAAAAACGCTTACTCCGTCGTGCGAACAACTCGAGGTATTATTGAAAAAATAGATGATGCTGAGGCTGCTGATCGTTTTTTTAAAAAGCAGATATTGCAACGCCCCTCTTTAAAAGGATTGCGAGACTGGGCGCACGACCAAATCAGCATCAGCAAACCTGATGAGCGGGAGAAAGTGCAGGTGATTTGCACTATGCTCGACAGGGTAATAGAAGATAAGCCGGCCTATCAGTGTGGGCGTTGTGGTTTTCTGGGTAATCAGTTGCATTGGCGGTGCCCAGGCTGCAACAATTGGGATTCCGTCCAACCGATTATTGGGATTGAAGGAGAGTAACTTGGCTTGGATAAATGCATGATTATAACCGCGCTGGATTACGATAATGCCGAGTCGGCATTGAGTTTTGCGACGAAACTAGACCCGTCCTTAAGCAAAGTCAAAGTGGGTAAAGAACTTTTCACACGAGCGGGTCCGCAGCTGGTTGAGGAACTGCAAAAGCAAGGGTTCGATGTCTTCCTCGATTTAAAGTTCCATGATATTCCTAACACCGTTGCGGGTGCGCTAAAGGCGGCCGCCTCATTAGGTGTGTGGATGGTTAATGTGCACGCAAGTGGTGGCCCTCGCATGCTCGACGCTGCTCGCAATGCAATACCGGTTGCCGGTAATCGTGGCGGTACACGGCTTATTGCAGTGACAGTGTTAACTAGTATGGATGACGCCGAGTTGCATCACGTTGGTGTTCACAGCTCTGCAGAACAACAAGTTAAAAAGCTTGCACAGCTAAGCCTGGATTGCGGGTTGGATGGGGTAGTGTGCTCGGCGCAAGAAGTGTCTATCATAAGATCAATTGCCAACAGTCAGTTTTTAACCGTGACGCCAGGAATACGATTGGCTGAGAACGTTGGGTCTGAAAACTTGGCACCTGAGAACTTTGCACCTGAGAACTTTGCACCTGAGAACACAGTACCGCAGGATGATCAGCGACGCGTTATGACGCCTCAAGAGGCTATAGCAGCCGGGAGTAGTTATCTCGTTATAGGTCGACCCATTACGCAGTCGTCTAATCCGTTGAATACCTTAAAAACGATTCATACTCAAATTGCATCATGACTGTAGATCAAAAAGTTTATATATCCGCTCAGCAACTTATGGAAGATTCGCTTGAACTGGGCAGGCAAGTTCTGGAAAGTGGTTTTCGGCCTAACTACATCGTAGGTGTGTGGCGCGGTGGAACGCCGGTGGGTATAGCCGTGCAAGAATTGCTCGATTTTTACGGTATAGAGACAGATCACATATCCATTCGAACATCTTCTTATCGAGGCTTGCAACAGCGGGATGAGAAAAACTCGGTACGCGTGCATGGTTTAAGTTATCTGACACGGCAAATGAATTTCGACGATACTCTGTTGATCGTTGATGATGTGTTCGATACTGGATTGAGCGTAAAAGCCATAATTGATTATTTACAAAAACGATCCCGACGAAATATGCCTGAAGATGTTCGTGTAGCAACTGCATATTACAAGCCCGCTCGTAACAGAACAGATTTTAAGCCAGACTATTGCGCTCAATCAACGGATGAATGGTTAGTTTTTCCGCACGAGCTCGAAGGCTTAACGATGGATGAGATAAAAACCAATAAACCGCATTTAGTGTCAGTAATCGAATCTTTGGATGCGAAAATGCAGCCTGTTAAAATAAAACACGACTGAGTCTAAAAGACGAAAGTTTGGGTGCTGAAGCGATAGAGTACCTATAGTCAAAATGTAATCTAAATGTAGTTAAGGCCGATCTAAAAAACCGGAGGATTTATGAAATTAAAATGTCTATCGAATGCTTTAATCGCTGTTACTGGTTTGGTGTCTGTTGCAACAGGCTGGGCTCAGACTTATCAGTTTGAGGGCTCTGTTACTGCGGGGCAAACCAAATTTGAAAATACGGCAGGTGCTGAGCTTAGTGAAGACCTTTTAATTGGCACATTTAGATACTTCCTAAGGCCCATTGCCAGTACAGATGGTCCCTTGGCCGAAAGAGCCTTTATCGATAAAGCGGCTTTTGTCGGTGCCAGGTTCTACCAATTAAAAGCTGAAACTGGTTTTACAGCTGATGTGTTAAGTCCTCAAGTTCGTCTGGTGACGCAGAGCAATCTGATCGTTGAGGCTATTTATTCTCAAGTTAAAGCCGATGGTGCTGAAGACCGTTCGGAGTACAGTGTAGGAGTGGGAAAATACCTGGATGATAGAAGTGAGGCTGTGTTGACTTATTCTGTCCCTAACGATGACCGAAACATAATAACGGGACGTTTCAAAACACTGCGGCCGGCCTCTGGTCAAAATAAGTTTATGGGTTTTGAGGCTAAACTAGGCTATTTGAATAGCGAATTAGACACGGGCTATCAACTTGAACTCGATGGAACTTACTATTTCTCCAATGTGCTTTCAGCAGGGGCAGGATTACAGTACTTAAAAATTAGTGATTTTGATGAGACTGCATTTAAGTTACGTGGCCAATACTTTATATCAGACAAATTGTTCGGTAACGTTGATGTGCTCAGTGCCAGCAACACCAGCGACATAAGTGCAACGCGATTTAGTATTGGTTTCGGCGGTCGTTTTTAATGACGTCTGAGTTTTTTTGCAGTCAAGCAGAGCGCTACCGACACAGAGTAAAGTAGCTTCTGGTTATCCCAATGGATTTCTGGGTGATATTTCGGATTCTACTTTGTGGTCGTAAAAGTCGCTAACTTTGTAGAGCGGAATCGATGCGATCAAAACGGGTACGGCATCGCAATTTGAACGCGGTGGAGGCAGGGCGGCGTTGCGTTTGATTTTGGCCTCATTGGCATCTATCAATACAATGCAGCCATCACAGCTATAGCAAGCACCATTAGTAACTATTGTATTTCGAAAAACGGCATATTAAAGTCACTATTTGATTGAATAATATTGTCGCGTCAATGTTATTGAATAATAAAAAGCAGGGCGAAACCGAAGAGACAGTAGAGAATACTACAGATATAAAATTTCAGTCTCTTTTCAAAACGATAGGAATATACATATGAAGCTATCTGAAAGCGCCGAAGCAATGTTGGCCGGGAAGATGGGACCAGCGCGCCAGTGGGCAGTGCAGCATCAGATGCAAATCGGTCGTATGTTTGACGCTGAGGATATGGTTAAGGTCAGTCAGGCCCACATGATGGCCGATCCCGAATCCACTGGTGAGGCAGGTGTCGAATTGGTCGAGCGCTTTGCCGCTTTGCCAATTGAGGAGCGTACTGTTGCCATACCGATGATTACCGACCCACGAGGAGTCGATCTTAATTATTACGACCCTCTCGGCCAGACTGAAGCAATGGCTAATCTCGAAAGGCGATTTATTTTTGCCTGCCGTGCCATGGGTATCGTTATGACCAACACGTGTATTAACTACCAAACCGTTATGCCACCGGTGCGCGGGGATCATGTCGCTTATGGTGATACCGGCGTGGTGATTTATTCGAATAGCTTTTGTGGAGCGCGATCAAACTTCGAAGGCGGGCCGTCTGCACTTGCCGCGGGGCTTACCGGCTATACACCGCGTTACGGTTTACATCTCAGTGAAAATCGAATGGCCACCAAACGCTTTGCTGTAGAGAAAACCCCGGAAGAACTCACAGAGTGGGGCGTGCTGGGTGCAGTTATCGGACGGCTTGCTGGCTCATACTGGGAAGTGCCCGTAATCGAAGGTATTGATCGAGTGCCTACATCCGATGAAGCTAAACATATGGGGGCGGCCATGGCGAGCTATGGTTCGACTCCGTTGTTCCATATCGTTGGTGTAACGCCTGAATGCAACTCTTTGGACGATGTAAACGGTAGCAATTTACCAGTTGAACGCGTTACAGAAAGAGATGTCGCTGAATTACGCGGATCCTTTGGCGCCGTTGGTGAGAAAGTCGATGTGGTGGTATTCGCAGCACCGCAACTGTCGTTGGTGGAAATGCAGAGCGTTGCCAATCTATGCCGCGGCAGAGAAAAGAACAACAACACATCAATGCTGGTCTGTACACCCGCTAGTGTTTACGTAGACGCTAAAGCAGCTGGCTATATAGACGATATCGAGCGGTTCGGTGCGCGGGTACTTCAAGGAACATGCTTCTACCAGCAATATGCTCGCGAGATTGGTGAAGCCAATGGATGGACGCGACTGCTGTCCAACTCAACGAAAATAGTCAACATACTGGGTGGCTATGGATACAAACCTGCATTGGCATCGATGTCTGAATGTGTTGATGCTGCAGTGGCTGGGGAGATTGTTTGATGTCACAAGTGTTCAATTGCCACGTTGGTATCGGTCCCAAGGTAGAAGGCGAAGCACTGGTTGCCGATGATAATTTTTCAGCTCGTTACGACCTTGATCGGATAAAAGGTATATTCTCCCGGCCACAGCATGCGCTGGCTGGCCAAAGTTACGTTGATAAGATACTTGTACTTAATACTGCAAAAGGTGGTGTCGCAACCGCCTGGATGCTTTATGAGATGGTGTCCCGAGGCATGGCGCCTAAAGCGCTGTTGCTGAATTCGGCAAACACCATACTGGCACAAGGTGCTGCATTGGCAGAGCTACCACTGTGCGATCGTTTTCTTGACGGCGATGTTACTAAGCTGGTTAAGACTGGGGATAAGTTGGCGGTAGATCCCGATGAAGGGCAGATACTTGTTATAGCGAGTTAGAGAGAAAGCGACCATCGCCGTCAATTGGCTGTATTTTTTTTGCTATGTATTTGTCGAACTCTATCTTGTAACGCACCACTTCTTTGCGATAGTCCGTAATCGTTACCCATTACCGTTTTAGAAGCGGTGAGTGTGCTGCTGTCATAGAATGGTTGTGTTTGATTGATGAAAGCACAGGCGCCAGCGGCATTGCACGCGTGGCACAGCCACAAGCTCTGGGCCACTATCAAGTTGCACCCAGCGGTCTTTATAAATGTTGATTTACTGGCTAAGCTGAGGCGCGTTTGACCCTCGCAGGCCCATCAAGTGCAGTTGAGTTTGTTCGCGCAAGTTGTAATCGCGTTGAAAATACAGTGCTGTTTGAAATTGATCTGCTAATTGATCTGTATGTACGTTCTAGGTGCAGGTTCGTTCAATTGCCTTTTTGTCTGATGCAGTATCGTTAAACATGGTGCTTAGACACAGATTTACAATTAGCTAATATTCGATTAGTACTTAATACTGGTGTCTTAGCCGCAACTTGCCACCAGCAGATTACCCGCCAGGTCACAATGAAATAAGTTAAAGAAATAAGTTAAAGAAGTAAGTTAAAGAAATAAGTTTAAGTATCCACTTCTTCTTTGATCACCGGAATTAAATCTATTTCTACCCGACGGTTCAAGCTACGATTAGATGCTGTGTCATTTTGGACTCGAGGTGAGTTCTCACCTTGACCTTCAGTGGATAAACGCAATTCGGGTATGCCGCCCTGTGTTAAATAATTGGCGACCGCTTGCGAGCGACGTTCAGACAATATTTGATTATATTCCGCTCCACCGGTACTGTCTGTGTGACCAATGACGTTTATCATGGTTTGATTATATTTGCCTATGACTTCCGCCAACTTATCCAATGATGGGTAAAAGGGTGGTTTTAACCCGGCCTGATTGACGTCAAAAGAAGCTTCACTGCTTAAGTTAATCCGCAAGACATCATTTTCCAGTCGGTGTATTTCTATGAGATCACTTTGCATCTCGTCAGCCAGGGCTACTTCTAGTTCTTCTTGCTGCTTGTCTTGATATTGCCCGACCTTGTAGCCAACGATGCCGCCCAGGGCTGCGCCAATGGCCGTCCCGCTTTTGCTGTCAGATTGATTGCCGATAGCGGCACCAGCCAGGGCACCTAGTAGCGCACCTTGCTTGGCGCGACGATTTGGGTCGTCAGCTGCGCATGCCGTAACGAGTACACCGGCCATAGCGAAAGCGAGTACGTTGGCGTTTTTCATAGAATTGATCTCCCGATCGTTGTATTGGCAAGACAGTAAACGAATAGTCCTTTGCGCGGCCATTACCAGGGTTTAACATAGGTAGATTAACCCACTTAGCAGGGCTAAATTGCGATCCTGCGCAGTGATTGTTGATGATGGTTTGCTTTTAACGGGATTGGCTTTCACCGCGAGGCTGTATAATGGTCTGAGCTTAAACCAGTGTGGCGCTATGCAGATTTCTCTATCCAGTGCATTGATCGGGCTTGTGGCCGGAGCTGCAATCGGATTCATTGCGGCGACCACCTTGCCTAAGCTTGTGGATAGTAGTGTGTCTGGCGACAGTTCGCAATTGCAAAATAGCACTCAAACTCATTCTTTTGACGAGTCGAAATTAAACAACGCAACAGAGGTCGCCGCTCTCAGTTCCGCTACTGGCAGTTCCGCTACTGGTAGTTCCGCTACTGGCAGTTCCAGTATGCCCAGCGGTAACGTCGTCAGTTCTGGCGACATTAACATTGATCAATTGGTATCTCAGAAAAAATACGCGAATGGATTCAGTGGCGAATTAACTTTACTAAATCAAATTGGTCAAGCCGATTTTGATGAGTTGCAGAGCCTTGCAATTAACTTGCTAGACAAACCGCAACAGCATTTGGTTAGCCATAGCTTGCAACTTATAGGCTTGCGTATGGTGGAGCTAGATCGAGATGAAACAATGCACTTTCTTTTCAGTCATTTTTCCACACCATCTGCAACTCGCAGTATTTACGAAGTGCATTCGATTGTTGATGCTTTAGCGGGCACTCACTACAACGAGCTCATTGAATGGGCAGACAATCTACCCGATAAACAGGCCAATTATGGTATACAAGCGCAGATTCTGACAGGACTGGCTCGCGTCAATCCCGAAGAAGCCTTAGCGGTATATTCAGAATTAAACACTGATGAACATGGCCAAGTCCTATACAGCCTTTTACAAGGTTGGTCCGATGCCGATCCGCAATCAGCTATGATGTGGGCCCTTGACGAGCAAGCAAGTCAATCGAGTACTACTCATGATCTACACCCCACTGAAATTGTTTTTGCACAATGGCTGAGAACGGATTATGAGAGCGCCAAAGCGTTTCTACCCAATGTAGGCGATCAAAAGCTGAAAGCTCGATTGGAACTCTTGCTTATCAATGAGATGTCTTTTGAAAACCCTCAAGCAGCGATTGAACTGGCTGTATCTATGGAGGACCAACAATCTCGCTCGCAAGCTTTCGAAAGCGCCTTTTACGGTTGGACCAGTAGTTCGTTGATGGATGCAATTGACTACGCCACACATTCTTTGAGCGGTGAAGATCAAGAGCGGGCGTATTACATTATTGGGATGAACGCGGGTCAATCTTCCCCTGATCAATTTGGTGGAACGGCTTTTGACACGATGGTGATGACCGAGTCACTGCCGACGGTTCTGGGTGAGCAGATTCGAATGGCCACTATGTATCAATTTTTTCAAGAAGATGCGCAAGCTGCGGTGCAATGGTTGGATACGGTTGCAGACCCAGTCGAACGTGAACAGTTGTTAAGCACAGTTGCGTACGACATGGCGCAAACTGATTTGGCACTTGCGCAATCAATGTTTGATCAATCCAGCGAGCATGTGCAAATGATCCTGGGTAGTGGCATTGCGATGGAGATGCACAACAGTAGTCCAGAGTCTGCATGGTCCTGGTACGAGCAGCTATCCCCAGGGCATGTCAAGACATCGGTGCTGCAGGGCATGATTTATAGCGAGGCTCAACATAACCCGAACAGAGCGATGCAGCTGGCCATGGACAACCAGGGCGAGCAGGGAGAAGAATTGGTGATGTCAGTTTTTGTCAGTGCAGCTGGGTCTAACTATCAGTGGGCTAGCGACTGGCTTGATCAAGCTACCATCTCGCCAGATATGGCCGTGCAATTAAGGTCGATGCTGGAGAATTTTCGTTTCGGCGGACACGATAGTTACAGGCGCTTTGAGCCCGATAGGTACGGGCACTAGCAACCCGTCTACTTAATGCGCCTGTCTACGCGCGACTTATTCGCGACTTAGACTACCGCAACTTAGACTAAAGCAACTTAGACTAAAGCAACTTAGACTAACGCAACTTATGGCTTAGTTATGGGCAGGTTTACTGGGTATACTTCAAGTGATGTGGTGCCGGAGGCGAGACTTGAACTCGCACTCTGTTTCCAGAACCGGATTTTGAATCCGGCGTGTCTACCAATTCCACCACTCCGGCAGCAGAAGTTGGGTAGTTTAGGCAACTTCTGCTGCTACGTAAAGAACTTGCATGCAACTTAGTGATTTTCATTTCGAATTACCCGAGAATTTGATTGCCCAGACCCCGCTGGAGACGCGCAGCGCAAGCCGTCTGTTAGTCCAGAACGGCGCGGCCTTAGCGCATCATCAGTTTTTGGAACTCCCTGATTTGCTGCGCAAAGGCGATCATCTGGTCTTTAATGACACAAGGGTTATCCCAGCGCGCCTGTTTGGTGAAAAAATCACTGGTGGCAAGTTAGAGCTGCTCATTGAGCGTGTGACTGGCGCCAATCAGGTATTAACCAAAATCCGCAGCAGCAAAGCAATGAAAGCCGGTGCTCAGTTTCTGGTCGCTGGTTACAGCGCCGAGGTGGTGGGTCGCAAAGACGATTTATTCGCTGTGCAGTTTGAGATGCCAGCGGGTCAATCTATAGATGATGTGATTGATGTACACGGTCAGTTACCATTGCCACCCTATATAGAGCGCAAGCCTGATAAAGTTGACGCTGAGCGCTATCAGACGGTTTACGCTAATAAACCCGGTGCGGTAGCAGCGCCCACCGCCGGTTTGCACTTTGACAAAAGCTTGCTCGATGCTTTGGTAGCTAAAGAAATTACCCACAGCTTCGTAACCTTGCATGTTGGTGCAGGTACCTTTATGCCGGTGCGGGTTGATGATATTACCCAACACAAAATGCACCCTGAACGAGTGGAAGTGTCTGCTCAAACAGCTGCCAGCATTAAAAACGTCAAAGCCAATGGCGGTCGCGTGGTGGCGGTGGGCACCACCAGCGTCAGATCACTGGAGGCGGCTTCAGCTCAAACCGGTGAATTGAATGCGTTCTATGATGAAACGCAATTGTTTATCACTCCGGGTTCACGCTTTAATGTAGTCGACGCCATGATCACGAACTTTCATTTGCCTGAATCAACATTATTGATGTTGGTCAGCGCTTTTGGTGGATATAAACATACAATGGCAGCGTATAAGCAGGCGGTAAAAGAGCAATACCGTTTTTTCAGTTACGGTGATGCCATGCTGATTTGGCCCGAAAAAGCAGCTTCATGACAATGCAGTTTGAACACATTAATAATGATGGTCACGCCAGACGAGGCAGACTGACTTTTTCTCGTGGTGTGGTTGAAACACCGGCATTTATGCCAGTAGGAACCTATGCAACGGTTAAGTCTGTAACACCTGAAGAAGTAGCTGAGGTCGGTGCTCAAATTTTATTGGGTAATACGTTTCATCTGTGGTTGCGACCTGGCACTGAGATCATCTCTATGCATGGAGATTTGCACGATTTTATGCAGTGGCATGGACCTATACTTACTGACTCTGGTGGTTTTCAGGTGTTTAGCCTGGCCAAATTACGAAAAATAGATGAGCAGGGCGTCAAGTTTAAGTCTCCCATTGATGGCGCAAGTGTATTTCTGAGCCCCGAAGTGTCGATGGACATCCAGCACAAACTGGGCTCTGACATTGTTATGTCGTTTGATGAATGCACGCCATACCCTGCAACCCAGGTTGAAGCAGCCGATTCAATGCGATTGTCCATGCGTTGGGCCAGGCGGTGTATGGATGAACATCAGCGGCTTAATAACGGCAATGCATTGTTTGGCATTGTGCAGGGTGGAATGTATGACGACTTGCGGGAAGAGTCCTGTAAGGCGTTGGTTGACATTGGCTTTGCTGGTTATGCGGTTGGTGGATTGGCCGTTGGCGAGGAAGCATCTATACGGGATGCGGTATTGGAAAACACTTTGCCGCACCTGCCAGCGGCAGCCCCTCGGTATTTGATGGGAGTAGGAAAGCCTGAAGATATCGTTGCCGCCGTGCAGCGAGGCATCGACATGTTTGATTGCGTTTTACCAACCCGCAACGCGAGAAATGATCATATCTTTACTCGCTATGGTGATCTGAGGTTACGCAATGCGCGTTTTCGTGAAGATCTCTCACCGCTGGACCCGGATTGTGCCTGCTATACCTGTCAGCACTATAGCCGAGCCTATCTGTACCACTTGTCTAAATGCGGTGAAATTCTGGGTTCAAGGCTCAATACCATTCACAATCTGCATTATTATCAAGACTTAATGAGCGATTTGCGTGCAGCCATCCAGAGTCAAACGCTGGACGCGTTCGTGGCAGCATTTCACCTGTCCAGAAGCGCCGAGAGCCGCTAAGACTGTGGCATAATTGCGGGTTATTCGCACACATACCAAAGGGGTCTTCATGGATTTTTTCATCAGCAATGCTTACGCACAGTCTGGCGGCGGCTCGCCTGGCGGCTTATTGACATTTCTGCCACTGATTTTAATGCTTGTGGTGTTCTATTTCCTGATGATCAGGCCACAGCAAAAGCGCATGAAAGAGCACACAGCCATGGTGGGTGCCTTGAAAAAGGGCGACGAAGTGGTCACTAACGGCGGTCTGGGTGGCACCATCACTAAGGTGGGCGACGCTTACATGATGATGAGAGTGGCTGATAACGTTGAAGTCAGCGTGCAAAAATCAGCCGTGGCAGCTTTATTGCCCTCTGGTACGTTGAAAGATCTATAAATCACCCCAAGCTAACAGAAGGCCTGCCGGAAAATCCAGCGGGCATGAACCAGTTTTGCAATCATGAATAACGCCAACCCATTGTGGAAAGTTCTGCTGCTGGCAGCAGTTGTTTTGACGGGCGCCGTATTGGCCTTGCCAAATTTATTTGGCAGCGACTTGGCAGTTCAAGTCTCGGGCCGTCAAGACCCGCTTACCCCAGACCAACAGTTCTCTGCGAAGACGGCCATCAACGAGGCTGGATTTGAAGGCGTTGAATATCGAGAAGAAGACGATCGTCTGGTCGCTTTGTTTCAAAATCAGGATGACCAACTTAAAGCGCGAGACCAAGTGCTCAGTGTGGTTGAGCCATCCACTACGTCGGTTGCGCTAAATTTGGTTTCGGCCAGTCCTGACTGGCTGCGTAAATTTTCAGAACCTATGTATCTGGGTCTGGATCTTCGTGGCGGCGTACACTTTTTGTTTGAAGTTGATATGGATGAGGCAATCAAGTCTGCCGAAGAACGCTTTGTCAGTGATTGGAAACGTATTGTCCGAGAAGAAAAAGTCAAAGGGTTCAGGATTGAGCATAAAGACGGTGTTATTTCAGCGCGATTTAATGTCGAAGCTGATCGCGACAGAATGTTTGATCTTTTTAGACAAGAAGGTCGAGATTTAGATTTTAAAACCTCTGAAGATGATAAATACGGTTACATTGAAGCTAACTTGACCGATGCTGCAGTGGTAACTGAAAAGCGTGCTGTATTGCAGCAAAACATAACCACTCTGAGAAATCGAGTAAACGAATTGGGTGTGTCCGAACCGGTTATACAACAGCAAGGGCTGGAGCGGATTGTTGTGCAATTGCCGGGTGTGCAGGACACCGCCAGAGCCAAGCGCATACTTGGTGCGACAGCAACGCTCGAATATCGCCTGACACATGGACGAGAAGGTGATTGGGCGGCGGCACGTAGTGGCGCAGTTCCGGCGGGTGCCAGATTGTATAAACGGCGAGACACCGGTGGCCCGATTTTATTGCAACGCGACATCATCGTAACCGGTGATCAAATAAAAGATGCCTCAGCCGGATTCGATCAACAATCTGGTTCACCAGCGGTATTTGTCAATCTGGATGGCGCAGGTGCCAAACGCATGCAGGCTATCACGGCTGAAAACGTGGGCAATTTAATGGCGGTGGTTTACAAGGAAAACCGCATTGATGTCTCTTTTGTCGATGGTGAAGAAGTTGTCAAGGAGCGCAAAGTAGAGGACGTTATTAATTTCGCGACTATCAACGATGTACTTAGCCATCGATTTCAAACCACCGGTTTAGGTGGGGGCGAGGCAACTGATCTTGCACTGTTGCTGCGTGCCGGTTCACTTAAAGCACCTATTAACATCGTGGAAGAGCGTACCGTTGGTCCAAGCTTGGGGGCGGACAACATCCGGCAAGGCTTTTTATCCGCTGTGGTGGGTTTAATTGTTGTAGTGCTGTTTATGATTTGGTATTACCGTGTTTTTGGCATGGTTGCAGGTGCGGCCTTGATAACAAATGTCGTGCTTATTGTCGCTGTTCTCTCTTTATTGCAAGCCACGTTAACCTTGCCGGGTATAGCCGGAATTGTGTTAACGACGGGTATGGCTGTGGATGCGAACGTGTTGATATTTGAACGCATTAGGGAAGAGCTGCGTAGTGGGTCCAGCATGCAAGCCGCAATTTCAGCTGGGTATGATAAGGCGTTCTCGACTATCGCTGATGCCAACATCACCACCTTAATTGCAGCTATTGTGCTTTTCAGTATGGGTACCGGGGCCATAAAGGGTTTTGCTATCACTCTCACTATTGGCATCTTAACGTCGATGTTTACCGCTATCTTTGGTTCGCGAGTGCTCATTAACGCAATCTATGGTGGTAAACGCGGCAAAGCGTTGGCCATCTAGACCACTATTGCATTAGAAAGAATTGAGCATTAAAACTAAATGAATACAAATAACCTGGCAATCCGTAATTTAATCGGTGAATCTAATTATGACTTTGTCGGCTATCGCCGTGTAGCCATGTTCTTTTCCTGCGGCATGATTGCTATGGCGCTACTGGCCATTTTGATTCGTGGCATGAATTTCGGTGTTGACTTCACGGGTGGATTCACAATTGAAGTGGGTTATGAAAAACCACCCAGTATTCAGCAAATTCGTGATGTGCTTGCCGCTGCCGAACTGCCAGATGCAGCAGTGCAAAACTTTGGCACCAGCACCGATGTGCTTATACGCATGGCTCCACCGGAAGATGGCGCTGGTGGGGCTGCTTTGAGTGAGGATGTGTTTAAAGCGTTAGCACCCACCAGTGAGACGCCGGTTGATATTCGCCGAGTCGAATTCGTTGGCCCGCAAGTTGGCGAAGAGCTTCGTGAAACCGGAGGATTGGCCGTGCTTATGGCGCTGTTTGCCATCGTGGTTTATATCTGGTTTCGTTTTGAAAAGAAATTCTCAGTTGGTTCCGTTTTAGCGTTGGTGCATGACGTTGTTATAACGGTAGGCATTTTTGCCTTGTTTCAAATCGAATTTGACCTGACCATTCTGGCGGCGATACTGGCAGTTATCGGTTATTCGCTCAACGATACCATCGTGGTATTTGACCGCATTCGAGAAAATTTTCGCAACGTGCGTCGTGGTACGCCAGGTGAGGTCATGAACTTATCCATCAACCAGACCTTGTCTCGTACGGTAATCACCTCTTTTACAACGCTATTGGTTTTGCTGTCTCTGTTTATCTTTGGTGGAAAAATAATTAATGGTTTTGCACTAGCGCTTATTATTGGTGTCATTGTCGGCACGTACTCGTCTATTTTTGTGGCCAGTACCGCCGTCTTGGCATTAGGTATTACCAAAGAAGATATGATGCCGGTTGAAAAAGAGGGCAGTGACCTCGATCATATTCCCTAACTATACATTTACTAATTGTGGCTAACATTGAAGGGTTATTTCTATGGATGACAAAATCAAAGATGCGATCAAAAGCTCGCTCAAAGAGCTTGATAAATTAGAAGACCGCTTGGAAAATTGGGTGGACGATTTACCCGATGATACTGATGAACTTCGTGCCACTATGAAAAGCACGATGAAAAAGATTCATGCAAAGCTGACTGATTCAGTCGGTCACGGAGGCAAGCTTTCGGACGAGGCGGAGCTGCAAGCTCACCTTGGGTTAATGGAAGCCAAAGATAAAATGGAAGCCTCCAGAGAGATAATGGACAACTACCTGGAAAGCGCAACAGAGCAATCTAAGACCCTAATGAGCCAGGTGGAGCTCAAGGCCAAGCTTGCACAAATGGAAGCCGAAGATTTCTGGCAAGAGCGTGGACCCAAGTTGCAAGAGGAATTCAAGCAGTCAGGAGACACCATGTTAAAGCTGGCGGAAACCACGGCTGATGAAATTCAGAAGCAGCTAGGCAAGTGGAACGAGCTCATAGGTAAACGTAAATAAGAAAGCGCAGTTGTGTTTTCGAATTAATCTGGTTCAAGGGGCGCATTCAGGGTTCAACTGCCGCGCCCCTTTTACATTATCGAATGCGAGGCTCATCGCGCCCGCAACCTTCCATAATACTCACACAGTCTATTTGGTAACCATCTGACCAAAGTGCGGTTATCGGCCCGCTTTGGTTGGCCAGCTGAATTTGGACTTGGGTTTTGTCGCTTGGATTGGGGCGCAATACCAATTCACTACCATCTTCAGCAATGAGTTGTAGCTCACCCGTCTGCCATTGCGCATCTCTGTCTTGCAGTTGTTGATCAATAAGCATGATCATACCGGCGTTGTCGAAATCTGCATCTGATGACAATGTTAATGGTGATCCAAGATCACTCACCGGGTAGTCTGGTAGCGCTGTATTGTTTCCCACGCTGTTTTCTCGCCAAACAAAATAGTCCCGCTTGAATTGTAGTTCTGCAGTAACACTAACTGGCTGTTTACTTGTTACGTCTGAAATCAATGTAAAGCTAGAAGTAAAACGTGCCTGGTAGGTTACCAATTGAACCGGGCGAACAATACCTTCTGCATCGACAACAAAACCTTTTATGCTTTCGGGTTTTGGAACGCCGGAATCGATTCCTTCGTTGCTCCAGTGAAAGTCATTGATAATCAATGAAGCGTTGGCGTCTGATTGACTAAAACTGGCTCCGGTCCAGTATTGTTTGTTGTTATCGCCAAACCAGGGGTACGGGTATTCCCATGTGCCGCTAGCAGAATGCTTGATGCCAGCGGATTCAGCCTGATAGTTAGTAAAGGTATCGACAGTGTTGGTTCTTCTGCCAGCAGTGAAGGTATAACGTCCCTCGCTGCTAACGTTGTCGAACAGGCAATTATCGTAAGCAACGTCACGCACCGTATAGGGAGCGTCTCCGTAATGATAATCCAGGCTGTTCAGTGTTCCGGCGTTTTCGCAAGCGAATACCATCTCGTTGATCACAGGAAAAGATTGTTCATCACCTTCAACTGGAGTTTGCGACGCAAGCGATAAGCCAGGCAGGCTAGGTGGGTTGCCTGCCAGTACGACGTCATTGTTTAGTGTGACTTGGCGTGCCCGGTCTCTGGCTGATAATCGAATCTCATCGATCGTATGCAAATTTAAAATGTTAACGACATCTTTTGTGATGCTTGCATAGTTAGAGATGTTAATTATTTGATTGGTGTTTATCGAGTCGGGCTCGCCATTGGCGTCATCGCTTGTATTGGCGTCAGGAATGCCTTCACTGCTATCTGATTGCGCCTCTGATTGACCTTCCGATTGCACATCCGATTGCACATCCGATTGCACATCCGATTTCTCCTCGGCCATCATGTTGTCATCCGAACTGGAGGAGTCGCACCCGTTAAGCACCAATAATATCGCGCTAGTTAGTATCAGTGATCGCATGTTAGTCTCTTAGCGTTGTTCTTCATTGATGGTAACCTGAGAGTGATGCGGCTTGCCGTGCTTGAGACCTGCCAAACTGTCAGATATTACCGCAATTGGGCGCTTTAGCAAGATAAGTCCGTGGCCATATATTTATCATTACCTAAACATTAGAGGGATTTTCGATGTCAAATAAAAAATCAGCTAACAGTATTCATGATGCTTTAAATATTCGATATGGCGAAAATTTTTCGATTGATGAGAATGTAGATGGAATCAATGAATTAGCGAATCTTGCTAACCGGAGAGTGCATCGGTAATACTTAGATCGCGAAGTTGATCAAAACCTATTACGACTTTTATGTGCGTGCGCTCTTTCAGCACCGTCTAAAAGTGATTTGCAACAAGCCGATAGACTTATCATTAAGGATAGCGAAAAGCGTCGCATTCTTTCCGATCTTCTTCCCGATCAAACTTGGTTGTAAACTGCCCCAGTAGTATTAATATTTTTAGCAAACGCTCGCAGGCTTGTTGAAATTTCTAAGTTACGTAATAAGCCGTTTCCGAATAATTATCTAGACCTGTTTTTCAATGCAAGTGTGGATGCCGGAATATTGCTATCGACATTTATGTGAGCCGCCGACACGGTAGGCTTGGGTAGTTGCCCGATTAGTGTTGTTCGTGATCATTAAGAGCGTCTCAGTGACTTGTTCGAATTACCGGATCGCGTCTTCCCAGTCGCAGGAATGTGTGTTGGCTGGCCGAAAGTTTCCGGCAATGTCAGCCCTGGATTACCGCTGGAATGTACTATTCATGAAGACCGGTATGATGAAGGAAATTTATCGCAGAGTATTGACGCATTTGATGTAAGGCGCGCTAAAACCCATCCGCTTAAAGCTCGTGACCCAGAGCAATGGGGGGAAGTTGAACTATATGGTTGGTCCGAGGATAAGGCTCGGCAATTTGGTGTACCTCAGTGTGCTGATTTTGGGAAATTTGTACGGAAGAAGGGTTTTAAGCTGGATTGATATAAAGTAGTTACTAAAGTTTGTTCGGCGGCGCTTACATTATGAGGTACTGCAAGTTTTCAGTTTACACGGTGAAGTATTAGTATGCGTGTTCTGGCTTTCAGTGATTTGCATTGTGATCGAGATGCTGCTCAGCATGTGGTTCACGAAAGTGCCAGTGCCGATGTTGTCCTCGGTGCTGGAGACCCCAACTACTCGTCAGAGACGTTGACCCAAAGCTGGTCAAAGCGCTCCAAGAACGCGCAGCCGCTAATAACCGCAGCGCTGAAGAACATAGGGTGATACTCGAGCGGGCCTTACGAGGCACTGAGCGCGTCCCGTTGGCAGAAGCGCTCATGAAGATCCCAGCTGTTGGTGACGAGAGTGATTTTCAACGTATTGATGATGATTCTCGCGATGTGTTTAATTGACACCAACATAATTAGCTAGTGCCCATCCAGAAACGACGTTTTTTGATTGAGGTTATATCGTTTGCTGATGTTGACGTTCTTTAGATTGTATTGCATCGGTGCTGCCACCGCAATTTCGTCGTTTTTGACCTGGTTTACTGATTTTTAAGCGTTAGCTACCATCAGGAGACATCTATTCTCTCCT
>Ga0209187_1000380_pt1 | contig 82642 bp, 44 predicted proteins | sample BantaG_FD_187430 | JGI IMG/M metagenome (GOLD analysis project Ga0209187, IMG submission 187430) | Marine algal microbial communities from Bantry Bay, Ireland - BantryBay_4 metaG (SPAdes) (version 2) | ecosystem: Host-associated > Algae > Red algae > Unclassified | place: Bantry Bay, Ireland...
ATAGTCGGTTGGTTGGGTTGAGTACCAGTTACTTCCCAATCACAAACAGCAGGATCATTATTAAATGTAGCGGTTTCCCAACACTGAGTCGTCGGTTGTGTCGGTTGAGTACCCGTGACTTCCCAATTACAAACAGCGGGATCATTATTAAATGTTGCAGTTTCCCAACACTGAATCGTCGGTTGTGTCGGTTGAGTACCGGTCACTTCCCAATCACAAACAGCGGGATCATTATTAAATGTAGCGGTTTCCCAACACTGAGTCGTCGGTTGCGTCGGTTGCGTACCCGTGACTTCCCAGTCGCAGATTGCAGGATCATTATTAAATGTAGCGGTCTCCCAACACTGAATCGATGGTTGCGTCGGTTGCGTACCAGTGACTTCCCAATCACAAACAGCAGGATCATTATTAAATGTAGCGGTTTCCCAACACTGAGTCGTCGGTTGTGTCGGTTGAGTACCCGTGATTTCCCAATCACATATTGCGGGATCATTATTAAATGTAGCGGTCTCCCAGCATTGAATAGTCGGTTGGTTGGGTTGAGTACCAGTTACTTCCCAATCACAAACAGCAGGATCATTATTAAATGTAGCGGTTTCCCAACACTGAGTCGTCGGTTGTGTCGGTTGAGTACCCGTGACTTCCCAATCACAAATTGCGGGATCATTATTAAATGTAGCGGTCTCCCAACACTGAGTCGTCGGTTGTGTCGGTTGCGTACCGGTCACTTCCCAGTCACAAACAGCGGGATCATTATTAAATGTTGCGGTTTCCCAACACTGAGTCGTCGGTTGCGTCGGTTGCGTACCCGTGACTTCCCAATCACAAACAGCGGGATCATTATTAAATGTTGCGGTTTCCCAACACTGAGTCGTCGGTTGTGTCGGTTGCGTACCAGTTACTTCCCAATCGCAAATTGCAGGATCATTATTAAATGTTGCAGTTTCCCAACATTGAGTCGTCGGTTGCGTTGGTTGCGTACCCGTGATTTCCCAATCACATATTGCGGGATCATTATTAAATGTAGCGGTCTCCCAGCATTGAATAGTCGGTTGTGTCGGTTGAGTACCGGTCACTTCCCAATCACAAACAGCGGGATCATTATTAAATGTGGCGGTTTCCCAACATTGAGTCGTCGGTTGTGTCGGTTGCGTACCAGTTACTTCCCAGTCACATATTGCGGGATCATTATTAAATGTAGCGGTTTCCCAACATTGAGTCGTCGGTTGTGTCGGTTGCGTACCAGTTACTTCCCAATCACAAACAGCAGGATCATTATTAAATGTGGCGGTTTCCCAACATTGAGTCGTCGGTTGTGTCGGTTGAGTACCGGTCACTTCCCAATCACAAACAGCGGGATCATTATTAAATGTAGTGGTTTCCCAACACTGAGTCGTCGGTTGTGTCGGTTGCGTACCCGTTACTTCCCAATCACAAACAGCGGGATCATTGTTAAATGTGGCGGTTTCCCAACACTGAGTCGTCGGTTGTGTCGGTTGCGTACCAGTTACTTCCCAATCACATACTGCTGGATCATTATTAAATGTAGCGGTTTCCCAACATTGTGTCGTCGGTTGTGTCGGTTGAGTACCGGTCACTTCCCAATCGCAAATTGCTGGATCATTATTAAATGTAGCGGTCTCCCAGCACTGTATACCAGTCGGTTGTGTTGGTTGCGTACCATTAACTTCCCAATCGCAAATGACAGGATCATTATTAAATGTAGCGGTTTCCCAACATTGAGTCGTTGGTTGTGTAGGTTGAGTACCTGTGACTTCCCAATCACAAATTGCGGGATCATTATTAAAGGTCGCAGTCTCCCAACACTGAGTCGTCGGTTGTGTAGGTTGCGTACCCGTGACTTCCCAGTCGCAAATTGCGGGGTCATTATTAAATGTAGCGGTTTCCCAGCACTCCAGACCAGTCGGTTGTGTGGGTTGGGTACCTGTTATTTCCCAATCACAAATTGCAGGATCATTATTAAAGGTCGCAGTCTCCCAACACTGAGTCGTCGGTTGTGTCGGTTGTGATCCCGTGACTTCCCAGTCGCAAATGGCGGGATCATTATTAAAGGTGGCGGTTTCCCAGCACTCCGTAGTCGGCTCTGTAGGTTGCGTACCAGTGACTTCCCAATCGCAAATTGCGGGATCATTATTAAACGTAGCGGTCTCCCAACATTGAGTCGTTGGCTGCGTTGGTTGCGTACCCGTAACTTCCCAGTCGCAAATTGCGGGGTCATTATTAAATGTAGCGGTTTCCCAGCATTGAGTCGTCGGTTGCGTCGGTTGTGTACCCGTGACTTCCCAATCACAAACAGCGGGATCATTATTAAATGTAGCAGTTTCCCAACACTGAGTCGTTGGTTGCGTCGGTTGAGCACCGGTTACTTCCCAATCACAGATTGCGGGATCATTATTAAAGTTGGCGGTCTCCCAACACTGAGTCGTCGGTTGTGTAGGTTGGGTACCGGTTACTTCCCAATCACAGATGGCGGGATCATTGTTAAATGTGGCGGTTTCCCAACACTCCAGACCAGTCGGTTGGTTGGGTTGAGTACCAGTAACTTCCCAATCACAAATTGCAGGATCATTATTAAATGTAGCGGATTCCCAGCATTGAGTAGTCGGCTCTGTAGGTTGCGTACCAGTGACTTCCCAATCGCAAATTGCGGGATCATTATTAAAAGTTGCGGTTTCCCAGCACTCCAGACCAGTCGGTTGGATGGGTTGAGTACCAGTTATTTCCCAATCACAAATTGCAGGATCATTATTAAAGGTTGCCGTTTCCCAGCATTCAATAGTTGGTTCTGTTGGTTGCGTTCCTATATTCGTACATTGACATGTTGATGTATCATAATCGTCTACAGTATAACATATGTTATCATCACAATTTGGAATATCTGGTGTTATTGATATCACGCAAATTATCACTTGTCCATGTCCACCTGCTGCTCCATCTCCACTTCCCATAGTTGTACCTTTTCCACCACCACCACCACCTGGAAACATTCCATCTGCACCTAACATACCTACGTCTCCACCGTCTCCTCCTGCTCCATTACCAGCACCACCATTACCGCCTCCACTAGAAGTCCCATTGTCACCAGGGGCATTTCCAGGTCCGGAACCACCACCACCTCCACCTGTACCATCGGCCCCCATACTTCCTGTTTCTCTGTTTCCACCGGCTCCACCGTTAATACATCCTGTTCCTCCTGCACCTCCTGTAGCTATATTGCCTACACTACCTCCGCCAGCAAATACATTACCAGCAGTACCGAAATCACACTCGGTGTCTCCACCATCTGCATCTATGGCTCCCTGTCCTACAGTTATGTCGAAGGTTTCACATCCATGAGAATTGGCGAAGAGATTAAATGTTTCAAAGCAATAGCCACCTCCGCCGCCGCCAGCTCTTTTATTAGGAGCACTTATCGAGCCTCCTCCTGCTCCCCAGGCTTGAACTGTTATGGTTAAATCTACACCTCCAGTAATCGTTAAATCCCCACCTACAGTAAAAGTAACACATTCAACAGCAGAACCAATAGTATGATTCTGAGCAAAGCTCGAAGTAGAGCCTAATAAGAAAGTCAGAAGAAGTGCACTAATCAGGGTATTTCGCATGATCTAAAATAGTTTAAGGCGTTTACATCGTAATTTGAGTTGTTGCTTTACAAAAACATTAAAATATTTGCCATTTAAAGGTGAGTTTTTATCCGATAACAATTTACAGAAAAGAAGAAATCTTAGTGTTGGATAACTTATGTTAAAACGACACTTTAATGTACTAAAACGAATATAGAAGGCAAGACTGTAGAGGGGTATAGTAAAAGTATCAAATATTTGTAAAAATCTTTCATTCTAGCGAAGCCATAGCTTTTGGCACAAAAGAAAATAGGTGCAAGCTGAATAAAGAGAAGTTTCAACATCAGTAGATATCGATAGTTTCCAACAAATATATTGAATCTTTGAAAAGGAATATCCTATAAGCGAAATGCCGAAAAGTAACATTTGGTGCTATATTTGAGTTTTTTTGAAAGATTATATTATATAAATATCACTTTTATTGCCTTTCAAAAAGGTATAACTGCAGTCAGTAAGATCATCGTTCAAGTAATAAAAGTGCAATAAGTAATTGTTCAAGATCATGAGTTATTTCATGATCTTGAGCAAAATTCGATAGAACTTAAGTGAGTCTTTGTGGCTAATTCCATTTTATTAGCATTAGACCAAAATAATTTATTTCAACTTAACTAATCTGTCAGTTAGTGATTCTTTATCTGTAGAAACTTTAATAAAATAAATTCCACTGGTGAAAAGTTCTTCATTTAATGGTATACGATTTTTACCTTTTACGAAAGGTCGATTTTCTCGATATAATAATTTGCCTGCAGTATCATATAAGTGAATGTCTACCTTACTATCATTTATAAGATCAAATTCTACCTCTGTTTTATCACTAAATGGATTAGGATATACTCTAAGATTCGTTATTGAGCTATTGGCTAAAGAACTGTTGTTTTTAATTAGCTGCATTTTAATTGCATCAGTGTCAACATAAATTTCCGGAGAAATAACACTTGATAACTTGTGATCGTGATGACTCGCAGTGGTTTGAATGCTGAATAATAAATTCTCACCACTTGCGAAATGAATTTCTCCAGTCCAGAGAATGCGCAGAATATTATCATCAGATACATGATAATCAATATCATTTAGCATCTGATTAGATGCTATGAGTTTGCCAAATTCAGATTCTTTTAGATCAATAGCTAATTGGAATCCATTTATTGATAATTGTTCAGTTATATAAAAGTTGGTTGTAACAATATCAGAATAACGGGAATCGGTTTTACTACTGTATAACTCTATATGGTTGTCTGAGTCATTTGATCTATTATTGAATGTTTTTTTCTTGGCTATCAAACTTGTTACATCCCCTACCTTTATCGGGTTAAAGTCAAGTGCATACTCATCAGTTTCTAAATTTATGACCATTATTTCTTCAGGTAATAACCAAGGATTCGAATCATTTCGGACCTTGCTTTCATCAAAGAATCGATAGCTTAAATTTTCCGGAAATTCATCAATTATACCTAAGATAAGTTTTCTTAAATCTATAAGATCAATAGCTGAAATGTTACTATCATTGTTGATATCTGCAGCATGGTATAATAGTGGATCATTGAAAGTTGAAATACCTAAAATATGTCGTTGTATTATTAAAAGATCTAAAGTGCTTATTCCTTTTAAATAATCTGAATCTTTAAAAGCAGAAACTACGTATGTCTCACCGATGCTATTATCTGCAAAGGAATATTCGCCGTTTGAATCAGCCATTGCTGATACTAAGTTATCTCCTCCTTCTATTGTCATCAATACATCATCAAATTGTTCATTGTTCAATGATGTAATCTTACCGCTTATCATTCTGCTACCTACAAGTGATTCATTACAGCTGCCAAAAACTTTCAAATTCTCTAAATCCCAAGCAGTCACATTGGATTGTACTCCTACAGGACAATAAGATAGGAGTAAAATATCAAGAGTAGTTTGCTGCGAAATTTCTATTGATGAAACGCCAGTAAAGTTATGAACTTCTTGTGTCCAGGCAGTTGATGTGGACAAATCTTCTTGAGAATAAATTATAGTTCCGTTTTGCAGAACTTGAATACCATAGAGTGTAGGATAATTATTTAAACCAGAAGATCCATTTATCCAATCGAAGTTTACAGGTGCATTTTGCATAAACTGTAGAGAAGAAATTGTAATAGTATCACCTGCAAGAGGAGAGACAGTAATTGAAAATTTCACTGCTTTATTTGATGTGAAATCTGCATCACAAGACTCTAAAGAAGAGACGCACATCGAAGAACTGTTGTCTAATCCTGGAGTACAAGAATGCGAATTCGTATCGGGTTCGTCTCTATGTAGAATGCTAGCTACAATTGTACCACAATCCAAAGTGTTCGGGTATTCTGGTTGAAATTCGGAATAGTCAGTGTGTGACATATCTGTTGTCATCGCATGGCAATCATCGAAATCAAAAGAGATTATTTCAAGATCATCGCAATTATCTGGAGCTATTCCTGATACGCACTCGCATAGGTCAAAATCCCACATTTCGATACCGTTTTCACAAATATTATCATCACAATTTCCTGGATCTGGACAATCGTCGACAGCTCCGAATTCACATGATGCGTCATCACAAGTTGCTGCTGGATTATAGTTGTCAGCCAATGGGTTAGTACATCCGATAACAGGAGGCGTTCCTTCAATACAATCGCAACCATCCCAAGTTTCCATACCGTTAGTGCAATCGCCATCGTCACAACCCGGATCTGCAGGTAGTGTACCCGTTACTTCCCAAGCACATATAGCATTGTTGAAAGTAGCCGTTTCCCAACATTCAGTATCGGGCTCTCTAGGTTGCGTACCTGTTATTACCCAACTACAAATAGTTGCATTAAAAGTTGCGGTTTCCCAACATTGAATGTTTGGTTCCTCCGTTGCTGATCCGGATACTTCCCACAGACAAGTTGTGTTATTAAAAATAGCGACTTCAAAGCACTCAATAGTTGGTTCTGCAGGTTGTGTACCAGTGACATTCCAAGTACAATTAGTGTTATTGAAAGTAGCAGTTTCCCAACATTCAGTTGCTGGCTCTGCAGCTTGTGTACCAGAGACTACCCAAACACATGTCGTGTTATTGAAAGTTGCAGTTTGATAACACTCAGTAGTTGGTTCAGTAGGTTGTGTACCAGTGACATTCCAAGTACAAGTAGTGTTATTAAAAGTAGCAGTTTCCCAGCATTCAATATTAGTGGGTTCGGCAGGTTGTGTACCAGTGATTTCCCATATACATGTTGTGTTATTATAAGTTGCAGTTTCCCAACACTCAGTAGCTGGTGCAGCAGGTGGATTATCATCACATGGATCAGTTGGATCAGTACCATTAGCACATTCTTGTTCATCATTAACACCACCGCCATCACAATCAACATCTGCAAAGCCAGTCGCTCCAGCAAGTATCGCTGCACAAATCTCATCACCAGTATCATAATTGTTATCACATGGATCTAGCGGATCGGTACCATTATCACATTCTACTTCATTGGTCTCTCCATCACCATCACAATCGATGCCATGGAAAGGACTAGCTGTTCCTAGGGCATCCAAACTAGCACATATGATCGTTCCTGTCAAGCCTGTATCATCACACGGGTCTGTAGGATCAGTACCTTCGTCACATTCATCTTCATCATTAACACCACCGCCATCACAATCAACATTTGCAAAGCCAGTCGCCCCAGCATCTATCGCTGCACAAATCTCATCACCAGTATCATAATTGTTATCACATGGATCTAGCGGATCGGTACCATTATCACATTCATCTTGATTGGTTTCTCCATCACCATCACAATCGATGCCATGGAAAGGACTAGCTGTACCTAGAGCATCTATACTAGCACATATGATCGTTCTTGTCAAGCCTGTATCATCACACGGGTCTGTAGGATCAGTACCTTCGTCACATTCATCTTCATCACTAACACCACCGCCATCACAATCAACATTTGCAAAGCCAATCGCCCCAGCATCTATCGCTGCACAAATCTCATCACCAGTATCATAATTGTTATCACATGGATCTAAGGGATCGGTACCATTATCACATTCATCTTCATTGGTCTCTCCATCACCATCACAATCGATGCCATGGAAAGGACTAGCTGTTCCTATGGCATCTATACTAGCACATATGATCGTTCCTGTCAAGCCTGTATCATCACACGGGTCTGTAGGATCAGTACCATCGTCACATTCATCTTCATCACTAACACCACCGCCATCGCAATCAACATTTGCAAAGCCAGTCGCCCCAGCATCTATCGCTGCACAAACCGCATCACCATCTGCATAGCTGTTATCACATGGGTCTAGGGGATCGGTACCATTATCACATTCATCTTCATTGGTCTCTCCATCACCATCACAATCGATGCCATGGAAAGGACTAGCTGTTCCTAGGGCAGTAATACTAGCACATATGTCTGCTCCTGTTAATCCTGTATCATCACATGGATCTGTCGGATCGGTACCTTCGTCACATTCTACTGTATCATCAACACCACCGCCATCACAATCAAGACCTGCAAAACCAGTCGCCCCAGCAACTATCGCTGCACAAACCGCATCACCATCTGCATAGCTGTTATCACATGGGTCTAGGGGATCGGTACCATTATCACATTCGTCTTCATTGTTTTCGCCATCATCATCACAGTCGATGCCATGGAAAGGGCTAGCTGCCCCTAAGGCAGTAATACTAGCACATATGTCTGCTCCTGTTAAGCCGGCATCATCACACGATCCACAAGCAGGAGTTGCTATTTCAAAAATTCCGGTACAACCATTTGATGTAGTAATTTCAATGTCGATCGTACCAGCTGCATCACCAGATTGAGCGGTATAAACACCTGTGACCGAATCCCAATTGGCAGTACTTGCTCCGCCTGAAGGATTTGAAGCTGCTCCAAAAGTATCATCACAAATCAAAGTAGGCGTATTTGTACAACCAGTTATATTATCTGTAGGATCTTGAGCTGGTGGGTATACCGTAAGTGTATGTATACCTAATAGCATATATATGTCATCACCGCCACCAACAGCACCATCTATGCCCATGCAAAGTAAATAAGCATAAGTTGATTCAGTTTCATTTGCACAACCCGTACCACTATGAGAAGCATCAGCAGTTACTGCAGAGGGAGGTGTAGCTTCAGTTGGTGCTACATCCACAGAATAAATGATAGCCGCCGCTGTATTAGCATCAGCGATGGCAGCTGCGTTAGCAGGGTTCATTTCCACGCTGGTCTCCCAATCAGAGATTGTTGTTCCGAGCATTCCATCACAAACAGCAGCTGTACCAAAAATAGGATTTACCACGGGACACATTCCTCCACAATCAGGCGTTGTAATTTCAAAACTTTCAGTACAATTATTCGTTGTTGTAATGGCAATATCAATGGTACCAGCAGCATCACCAGTTTGAGCGGTGTAAACACCTGTGCTTGCATTCCAATTGGCGATACTTGCTCCACCAGTAGGATTAGAAGCTGCTCCAAAACTATCACCGGCACATATCGCAGTAGGCGTATTTGTACAAGCATCTATAACATCCATAGGATCTTGAGCCGGTGGGTACACGGTAAGTGTATGTGTACCTAATAATAAATATGTATCATCACCTCCACCCACAGCAGCATCTGCGCCTAGGCAAAGTAAATAAGCATAAGTTGTTTCTGTTTCATTTGCACAACCCGTACCAGCATGAGAAGCATCGGCTGTTCCAGCGGTAGGAGGTGCAGTTTCAGTTGGAGTTGCATCCATAGAATATATGAGGGCCGCAGCTGTATTCGCATCCATGATTGCAGCTGTATTAGCAGCATCAGCTTCTACACTCATCATCCAATCAGAGATTGTTGTTCCGAGCATTCCATCACAAACCTCATCCATTTCATCAATTGGATTTACAGCAGGACACATAGCGGGACAAGCCGGAGTAGCAATTGGAAAAGTTCCTGTACAACCATTAGTTGTAGTAACAGCGAGATCAATCGTACCAGCAGCATCACCAGGTTGAGCAGTATAAGTAGTACCATTCCAATTGGCAACATCTGCTCCACCAGTAGCATTAGTAGCTACTGCATCAAAAGCATCATTGGGACATATTGCAGTAGGCGTATTTGTACAAGCATCTATAACATCCATAGGATCTTGAGCCGGTGGGTACACGGTAAGTGTATGTGTACCTAATAGTAAATATGTATCATCACCTCCACCCACAGCAGCATCTGCGCCTAGGCAAAGTAAATAAGCATAAGTTGTTTCTGTTTCATTTGCACAACCCGTACCAGCATGAGAAGCATCGGCTGTTCCAGCGGTAGGAGGTGCAGTTTCAGTTGGAGTTGCATCCATAGAATATATGAGGGCCGCAGCTGTATTCGCATCCATGATTGCAGCTGTATTAGCAGCATCAGCTTCTACACTCATCATCCAATCAGAGATTGTTGTTCCGAGCATTCCATCACAAACCTCATCCATTTCATCAATTGGATTTACAGCAGGACACATAGCGGGACAAGCCGGAGTAGCAATTGGAAAAGTTCCTGTACAACCATTAGTTGTAGTAACAGCGAGATCAATCGTACCAGCAGCATCACCAGGTTGAGCAGTATAAGTAGTACCATTCCAATTGGCAACATCTGCTCCACCAGTAGCATTAGTAGCTACTGCATCAAAAGCATCATTGGGACATATCGCAGTAGGCGTATTTATACAAGCATCTATAACATCCATAGGATCTTGAGCCGGTGGGAACACGGTAAGTGTATGTGTACCTAATAGTAAATATGTATCATCACCTCCACCCACAGCAGCATCTGCGCCTAGGCAAAGTAAATAAGCATAAGTTGTTTCTGTTTCATTTGCACAACCCGTACCTGTATGAGAAGCATCAGCCTCTCCAGCGGTAGGAGGTGCAGCTTCAGTTGGTGCTGTATCCAAAGAATATATAATAGCGTCTCCAGTAATGGCATCAGCAATTGCAGCCATATTATCAGCATCTGCTTCCACATCATCCATCCAATCAGAGATTGTTGTTCCGAGCATTCCATCACAAACCTCATCATCCGTGACATCAATAGGATTAGGAACGGGGCACGGTCCTGCACATACTCCAGTATCTCCAACAAGAGCTACAGGGTTACATGCATACTTCTTTGGATTGCCTAGAGCATCATAGAAAAACGTTATTCCACTTTCAGTATCAAGCAATGAATAACCCTCAACCGACATTGTTGTTAATGCTGCCGGCTGTGAATTATCACCAGCGCTCATAGCAGGTGCAACAGGCAAAGCACTGATGGGTCCATAACCATTACCACAGTCCATTTGAGGAATAATTCCCCATCTATCTTTAACATCGCTCATATAAACCCTGACTCTCAGCCATGACGCATTACAGTCGTCTTGTAGGAGACTTCCATGGTCAAGGGTATAAGTCCCACTAGGTTGCTGTGGTTCGTCATTATGATCACCCCCGGCACCTCCAAAGTTATAATAATTAACTTCGCACATACTAGCTGTATTTGGTCCAGCAAAAAAGGAGGCTCCTTCAACGGGATTTCCTGTGTGATTATCAAAATTAAACCCAACCTGAGTTTGATAAGTAGGAATAGCTACCCAAAAATCTAGTTGAAGAAGTTCAACACCTGCATCTTCAGGATCAGTACCGTTGGATCCGGCGCCACATATACAATCAGAAGTAGCTTCATCTACAAAACCATTACAGCCAGCATCCTCAGTATTAGCTGGTATAAAATCTACTATACCACTTTCACCCGATAATCCGCTTGGAAAGGCAGGTAGTCCATCTGTATCCAAGTCACAGAAAAATTGTGTAATAAAACCTTGATTTTGTGCATCTAAAACCGTAGGCATTTCAGGTGATCTAGGTGAACAGTTTCCCCAGTAGGTATAATGTACCTTAAGATCAGGTACTACCATATCAAAGGTCATTGCTTCTGCTGCTGCACAATCCATATCAGGATCGAAATCAGGTATTGGAATAATTACCAACGCATCAGGATCTCCAGCAGTAACAGGACAACCAGCCGGATTCATGTGGGGATCACCTGGAGTAATCTCAGCACAAGAGTTAGACTGAGGGAAGCAAACATCTGTACCATAACATGCATTTAATGCTGGACTACCTAAGTCAGACATGTAACATGGTCCTGCTCCTGCTGGTACCGCAATCAGTACTACATTATCTATCTGCATATATGGATTCCCAAGAGCACCCTGTCTTCTCGCTTCCATGTTTAAAGTTGTAAAAGCTGCTGTAGCTGTCATAGATACACTGGCTTTAAACCACTCCATTGTTGTTGATATCCCGCTAGCAATGATTGGACCATTGACATTACCATTACCTATATTAAATCTCCACCTACCATTACCATTTAGCATCGTTCCATCACATTCCAGCAAACCTGGATTTGCATGCTCATAAAAAAGAAGATAGTCCCCTGCCGGTTGCGAAGGGAAGGTATATAGTACATCTTCATTATGGCGGGCTCCTATTGCCATGCCACCTTCTTGAGAAGCATTATTACCCGCAACTCCATCAAAATCTAGCCATGTCTCGGTACCTCCACCGGCACAAGCAACACCTGTCGGATTGTTAACAGCCAATGACGGGTCGTTAGCATCACCACCTGTTGGTGTACCGATTAGTACAGCTTGTCCATTTAATAAAGAAGTTGTTGTAAGCCCAAAGAATAGTAACATTAGGCAAGGAAGAAAGGGTAGATTTTTGATCATCGTAATGAAGTTTAGAATTTTAAAATCGGGTTTTCTTTATGATTGTTTTCACCTAAACTTAGTAACGATCCTATGGAAAAAATAAAATGCAATAGGGTATTTTACGAAATTTCAATTAACAGATATATAGTAATTATCATACGTGATATATTTGAGATGTCTTTTGAAAGATTTACATTAGTAATTGTGACTTTTCAGTAAAAAGCCATATAAGTGCTAAAAAATATCATTTGCTAAATTTATCTATTCATCAAAAAAACAACAGAAAAAGAAATTTTTAGTGTGGAGAAATTTATGTTAAAAAACAAATAAGGGTCACTATAGTAGCGGGATATTGTAAAATGATTAAATATTTGAAAAATCTTTCTTTCCCATAAGCGAAATGCCGAACAAGGACCATACGGTGCTATTTTTGAGCCTTTTTGAAAGATTTACGCTTGTAATTGTCGTTTTTTGGTTAAGGATGGTTTAAAGGCTATATTATTTTTGTAGAGTTCTCAGAAAAAATCGTCATAATAATCAAAGTTGACTCCTTCCGTTAATATTCATTTTTAACTAAATCGTATATCATGAAATCAGTAAAATTTCTCCTGGTTATTGCCTCTTTGCTTCTTGCAAGCAATATAGGGCTATCTCAATCTTCTAAATCAAACAGCAAAGCAGTCAAAAAGACTGAGAAAATAGATAAGGAATTATCAAGCGAGGATCCAGCTTTGGCTTTAACTGATTCTCAGAAGGAGCAAATAATCGCCCTACATGTGGAAAGTATGAACGAAGTTTCGGCTTTTCGTAAGGAGAATTCCAATGAAGCGGAGGTAAAAGCCAAATCTAAAGAATTGAATAAGGCAATGAATAACAAGATTCGCAATGATATTTTTACAGAGGATCAAGCTAATGCTCAAAAAGCTTATCGAAAAAAAATGAAAACTGAAAAGAGGAATGGAATTGCTAAAGCAAACAAATTCTCTAAGAAATCTAAAAAGGAAAAAGCAATGAATCGTGCTGTAGTAATAACAATTGCGGAAGCAGATGAAATCTACGCTGCTGCTACTGACAAACAAAAAGCAAGAGCAGAAAAAGCAACAGAAAAATTGAATGCAAAAATTAGTGCATCAGATGAAAGTTTAGCTTTATCTGATGACCAAAGAAAGCAAATTATCGCTTTGAATCTCAAACCAATATTTGAAGCTGCAAAAATGAAGAAAGAAGGACTTTCTAAAAAAGAAATTAAGCTAAAAAACAAAGAAGAGGTTAAAAGTAATAGACGACTTATTAAGAGCATTTTGACCAAAGAACAGAAAAATGCACAGAAGAAAAAGAAGTAATTCTTATTGAGGGTGCTTTTACGGAAAAATTTGATACACCATACCAAAACCTTTAACAGTGAAAAAGTCTATGAATAACACTTTAACCTTAGTCCTGCTATTAACTATATCTCTGATCTATGCTCAAAAGGATACAACGAGCATGGATAATATGTGGGGAAACCAAGCTGAAATAACGACCAGTAAAGAAAACCAGCGTACTGCCTTATTTGCGGATGGCAACTACGCCATGTTTATTCATTGGGGGCTTTATTCTAATATTGCTAACAAATGGGAAGGTAAAACCTATTACGGTATCAGTGAATGGATCATGAGTACACGTCGTGCCGACATTGCTCCAGCAGATTACATGGCTGAAGCAAAAAACTTCAATCCACAGGATTTCGATGCAGAAGCCATTGTGAAATTAGCGAAAGATGCAGGGATGAAAACGGTGGTTATCACAAGTAAACACCACGATGGTTTTGCGATGTATCATTCTAAAGCCAATAAATTTAACATTGTGGATGCGACTCCCTTCAAACGCGATCCTATGAAGGAATTGTCACAAGCTTGTAAAAAAGCAGGTTTGGGTTTTGGGTTTTATTACTCACATAATCAAGATTGGACTTTTCCAGGTGGTAAAAGAGGACCAACGGTGAACGAGAAGGGGGAGGCAGTTGATTTTGATTACTATTTCAAAGAGAAGTGCTTGCCACAGATCAAGGAAATCACAACAGAGTATGGCGATATTGCCATCATTTGGTTTGATACGCCAGGGGATATGGAAAAGAAATATGTAGAAGAGTTGGTTGAGATTGTATATAAAAATCAACCGAATGCACTGGTTGCAGGCCGTGCTGGACACGGTCTGGGGGATTACCAATCTTTTGGTGATATGAATATTCCAGAAGAGAATGTACCTGGTTTGTGGGAATCAGTGGATGTAACTAATGACTCTTGGGGATATGCATGGTATGATGAGAATTGGAAAAGTCCGAAACGTCTTTTGACCAATGTTATTTCTACAGTAGCACGTGGTGGTACTTATATGTTAAACGTAGGGCCAGATCCAACAGGCGTAGTGCCAGAAGGAGCAGTTAGTTCATTGGAAAAGTCAGGTGCTTGGATAAGGAAATATCCACAAGTATTATACAAAACGGGTTCTTCGCCATGGGGGCATGCTTTGCCTTGGGGTGATGCTACTGTTGCTGCCGATGGGAAAATAAACTTATGTATCTATAAATGGCCCTTGGATGGAATACTTTCTGTACCAGCTCTGAAGAATAAAATCAGAACTGCCAGTCTTCTAACAGATGAAGGTCCGCAAAGTGTTGAAATCACTACGAAAAACGGATGGACAAGTTTTCACCTACCTTCTATGCGTCCTGAAAAATTGATTTCAGTCATTGAGGTAGAGACAGAAGGTAAGCTAGAAGTCGCAGAGGGTTTTGGAATTGATCCAGTATTCACGACTACAGTGCCTGTGGGCTTTGCTCAATCAGAAGATGTCAATATAGAGCATACACGATGGATGGAAAAATTCGGAGAATGGAAACACATTACTCAAGCACAAGATTGGACAGAAGAAAGTAAGTTATCATGGGAGTTGGAAGTTATGGAAGCTGGTCAGTATCGTGTAGATTTAAATTACAGCGGAACTGGACGTATGGTTTGGCGAGTGGAAACGGAAGAGGGAGATCTGCTGCAAAATGAGCAAAATTCATCTCAGGTGTATAACACTTATGAAATTGGCCTCATCAACTTTGACAAACCAGGTAAGCATAAAATCACTGTTTCTTTCATCGAAGGTAATAAAGAAAAAGCGAGTTTGAAAAACATTGAGTTTACACCTTTGGACTACTTAGATTAATAATAGAGTTGAATAGTTGATTGTATAGATCAAACACAATCAACTATTTAATTTTTCTCAATAATGATAATAAAATCTGACCTCCTGAAAGTCTTAATCACTTCAATCATTCTTTGTCTGTTATTTATTGCAACAGAAAAGGTGTTTGCTCAAAAAGAGCAGCAACCTAATATCATTTTCATCTTTGCCGATGATTGGGGGTATGGTGATTTGGGTGCTTATGGTGCTACAGAAGTTGCAACACCAAATATTGACAAGCTAGCTGCTAAAGGCGTGAAATTCACACAGTTTCATACAACAAGTGGCGTATGTTCTCCGAGTCGTGCTTCTGTGATCACAGGAAAATTTCCTGCAGTAAATCGTGTACATGGTCACTTTGCGACTGAAGAAAAAAACATCAAACGTGGCATGCCCAATTGGTTGGATGAAACCTTACCTGTGTATCTACCACAAATGATGCAAAAAGCGGGTTACACTACAGCACATTTTGGCAAGTGGCATCTCGGTGGTGGAGGACCTCCCAATGGCGACACCTTAGCACCCCAACCCAAACACTACGGCTATGATGAAACCCGTGTATGGAATGGAAACGGTCCGACATGGAAGGGTGATGAGCATTTTCCGACCACCCGCTATATGGATAGTGATACAATGTGGGTACACAGCTCAAGTCGATTAGCAGTAGATGAAACAATTGACTTTTTAGAAAGAAATCAAGATAAAGACAAACCTCTTTTTGTCAACTTATGGTTGAAAGATCCACATACGCCGCTGTGGCCAACTGAAGAACAAAGAGCTCCATACAAAGATTTTTCTGTGGATAAAGAAATATATTATGCGGTACTAACCGATGCAGACTATCATGTAGGACGCTTGTTGGATTGGTTAGAAAAAATGGAAGCAGAAGAAAATACGCTAGTAATTTTTTCAAGTGATAATGGCCCAGCTGCTTGGGGCCCTTCAAAAACTGCAGGATCTACAGCTGGACTACGAGGACGTAAAGTCGATATTTTTCAAGGCGGCGTAAATGTCCCTTTTATCGCTTATCAAAAAGGTAAAACAGCAGTGGGTGAGACCGATAGCACAAGTGTTTTATCCGCAGTCGATTTGTTACCAACTTTTTGCGAATTAGCAAAGATTGATCTACCAAAAGGGTATCAGTCTGACGGCGAAAGTTTTGCGGAAATTTTTAATGGAAAACCTTTTCAACGTACGAAGCCACTGTTTTGGGATTGGCGATTTTCGCGTGATAAGAGTAAGGACCAGTGGACTGCAGGTGCAGTTCGTTATGGAGACTGGAAACTATTGGTTGGCAAAAAAGGTATGAGAAAGGAGTTGTACAATATGGTTAATGATCCTTTTGAGAAAAATAATTTGGCGGAGGAAGAAATTGAAAAAGTAGAAGAACTTTCTACAATGCTTGCCGCATGGCAAAGGGAATTGCCACGATAAATATATGCCAATATCAAATAAGCTGTGTTATTTTTTTTATAAACTAAACTGATTCCTTTAAGTCTAAAAAAAATACTAAGCAAGTAGTAGTCTGAAAGAAATAGTGTAGGCCGAATCAGGAATTCAAAAATTTAAACTAGGCAATTAAGTAGTTGAACAATTACTGAAATAAAAATAAGAAACGAAATCATGAAAAATAATATACTATTAATTTGTCTTGTTACACTGCTATCTTTTGTCGGTTGTGTGCATGCACAGACCAATACAGTTAAGCCCAATGTCATTGTCGTGATTACGGATGACCAAGGTTACGGTGACCTCGGCTGTCACGGTAATCCTATCGTTAAGACTCCTGCTATCGATGCTTTTTACAAAAAATCAGTACGACTAACTGATTTTCATGTTGGGCCAACTTGTGCACCAACACGTGCAGGGCTATTGACTGGGCGTTATGCTAATCGGACCGGGGTATGGCATACAATAGGTGGCTGCTCAATTTTGCGAAATGAAGAAGTGACTGTAGCGGATGTCATGTCAGAAAACGGTTACCAAACTGCGCTTTTCGGTAAGTGGCATTTAGGAGATAGTTACCCTTCACGTCCTCAAGACAAAGGATTTAAACATGTCGTGGCACACGGTGGTGGTGGGGTAGGACAGACTAATGATCTATGGAATAATGATTATTTCGATGACACCTATATGGTGAATGGTGTGCCAAAGAAGTTTGAAGGGTACTGTACAGATGTATGGTTTGACGAAGCAATCGATTATATTAAAGAGCAAAAAGATATTCCCTTTTTCTGCTATATTTCCACGAATGCGCCACACTCACCTTTTAATGTTCCGGTTGAATACTATGAGCCATATAAGGATTTAGACATCCCGGAATTTCAGAAACGATTCTATGGTATGATTACAAATGTGGACGATAATTTTAAACGTCTGCAGGAAGAATTGAAGAAGATGAAATTGGATAAAAATACCATTATAATCTTTATGACAGACAACGGCACTTCGGCCGGTTATAAAGCAGTAGATGGTAAAATGTATGGCTATAATGCGGGAATGAAAGGCACTAAGAACAGTGAATACGAAGGTGGACATCGTGTACCATTTTTCATCTCTTATCCAGATGGTAAGATTGGCGGTGGTAGAGACCTTACAGAGGTAACTGCTAATGTAGATCTTTTACCGACCTTGGCGGGTTTGTGTGGTTTTGATTTGCCAAAAAGAGAATTAGATGGGACGGATATTTCTGGGTTGATGAAAGGCGAGAAAAAGAAGCTTGCACGTAAATACTTGATTACAGATAGTCAGCGTATGCAAGAGCCTGTGAAGTGGAATAAAAGCGCTGTGATGTCTGATAAATGGCGATTAGTTAATGGCAAAGAATTATACGACCTCACAAATGACCCTGGACAAGAAAAGGATTTAGCATCAGGTAATCCTGATAAAGTAAAAACGATGCGTAGCTATTATGACGAGTGGTGGAAATCAGTTTCTACACAATTCAGTAGTTATCCGATTATCATTTTAGGTGATGAGAAACAGAATCCGACAGAGTTTACATGTCATGATTCGCATGTGGTTAGCTCGGTTATTCCGTGGCATCAAAATCATGTTAGAGAAGGTAGAAAGAATCCTATTGGTGGAGAGTATATTGTCTCTTTCGCCGAGAGCGGAGAGTATGAAATAACGATGAGTAGATGGCCATTAGAAAGCGGTTTGGCGATTAACGCTGGTTTAGAAGAGGGGAGACATGCTGCTGTTAATTATGATGCTATCAGCCCTGGAAGAGCTTTTGATTTTGTAATGGGTGGCGTAAAAATCGGTGGTTGGAAGCAGGTAATGGAAGTAGGTAAAGAATCGAAGTCATTGGTATTTCAAGGATATTTCCCTGAAGGACAAGCTAAACTGCGTGCTTGGTTTACGACGGCAGATAAAGAAGATTGGGGTGCTTTCTATTTGAAAGTTGAAAAATTTTAAACTTTAGAAATTATGAAAAATCAGGTCGTTTTAATATTTGTGAGTTTGCTGATGCTTGGATGTGTGACGAGTTGTTCTAGCCAGAAGCTAGTAAGTCAAACAAATGACGAGACAAGGCCCCAGCCGAATGTTGTAATCATTTTAGCAGATGATTTGGGTTGGCAAGATGTAAAATGCTACGATATTGACGAACCCTCTTTTTATGAGACACCGAACATTGATGCTTTGGCAAAAGATGGGGTGATGTTTTGGCAAGCTTACTCACCAGCTCCGACTTGCTCGCCTTCGCGATGCGCAATTATTAGCGGGAACCATCCTGCAAGAGCACAAAAAACACATGTACTCGGAGGAACGCCTCCGAGACCAGATAAAGCAGCCTCATCGAGGATGATGTCTCCATGGTACAGCGGTAGGATGCCCGAAAACGAAATGACTATTGCGAGAGCTTTAAAGGCAAATAATTATACGACTGGTCATTCTGGTAAATGGCATATGGCTCTGAATCATCATTCATTCCCTCAGCCCGCAGACCAAGGATTTGATTTTACTCGATCTAATAGGGGGTTTACCAGAAGCATGAAACCTAATCGTTTGAACGGATTTTCTACAGGTGACCCAGATGAGAAATACCCTTTGGATGAAAACGGTTTTGGTGTTAATGAACAAACTGATGATGCCATAGAATTCATGGACCAATCAAAAGAAAACCCATTCTTTCTATACTATGCAGAGTGGTTTGTGCATGCGCCGATTCAGACGCGGAATCGTCGTCTCTTAGAAAAATATTTAGAGAAATTTGGTGAAGAATTCCCGACGAAAAATAAGAAATGGCATTTGAAAGGACAACAAAATCCCTGGTATTGTTCCATGGTGGAAGACTTCGATTATCGAGTGGGTCAAGTGGTTGACTATTTGAAGACTACAGATGACCCGCGTTGGCCGGAACATAAACTATATGAAAATACCTACTTGATTTTTACTTCGGATAACGGTGGCGCAGAGAATAAAGGCAAAGAAGTGATCACAGATAACTATCCGTTGGATCGAGGGAAGGTATCAGCTATGGAGGGCGGTACAAGAGTACCATTGATTATTACAGGACCAGGAATCAAGGCAGGTGTGCAATCAGATGTAATGATAAATGGTCTTGATTTTTATCCGACTATTTTGGCACTCACAGGTACGAAAATGCCTAAAGGAAAAAACTTGGACGGTGCTGACATTTCTGATTTATTATTGAAGGATGCGACAGACGCAGCATTGGTCAAGGATAGGAAAGGGAATGAACGAACAGAGATGATGTGGCATTTTCCACACAGTGAATTGCAAAGTACCATTCGAGAGGGAGATTATAAACTGGTAAGAAATTATGACTACGTAGAAAATGCGGAGATGGAAGAATTAGAATTATATCAACTGTATAAGATAGAAAACGGAAAATCAGTTAGAGTTGACATTGAAGAGGCAAATAATTTGGCAAAGAAAATGCCCGACTTGACACGTAAACTCAATGAAAAACTAACAGAGCAGCTATCGGAAATGAAAGCAAGCTATCCTGTTTATAATCCGTCTTACAGCGGAAAATTGCCAAACAAAGAAACTATTCCGACAGTGAATTCAAATACGAAGGAGGGCAGTAAAGTATCTTTTTCTTACACGGAAAATGGTGCTAAAGTTGTAGAAGCAAATTTATTATACACCTTGAATGGTGGTGAGAAAGAGGAAGAATGGTTTAGGGTTTCTGTTGATTTATCAACTAAAAATATGGCATCGGCTATGCTGCCTGTAGGTACTACACATTATGTAATTAATTTGATTGACGAGCATAATTATTTAGTAAGTTATCCGGAAATGAAAGATGGTAAGACTATCAAAAAGAGTAAGCGAAAGTATTCTGCTGATGCATTGACCGTAGGAAAGTAAATTTTGTTTTATAAGAAAATTAGTATGATGCAAAACCAGTTTGTTTTAATATTTATAGGCCTGCTAATTCTTAGCATGATGTCAAGTAGTTGTAACAAGCAGTTACAAGTAACTGAAAGTAATGACAAAATTGAAGTAAGCATTCTCGATGATGCATCACGTCCCCAGCCGAATGTTGTTTTGCTTTTGGCAGATGACTTGGGTTGGCAAGATGTGAAATGCTACGATATCGACGAGCCTGCTCCTTATGAGACACCCCATATTGATAGATTAGCAAAAGAGGGAACGATGTTCTGGCAAGCATATTCACCTGCACCAACCTGCGCTCCTTCCCGCTGTGCAATTATGAGTGGTAATCATCCTGCACGTGCACAAAAAACACATGTAGTAGGAGGAGCTCCTCCAAAACCACATGGTAAATCATCTCGAATGATATCGCCATGGTACAGCGGCCGGATGCCTGCCAATGAAATGACATTAGCAAGGGCATTGAAGACTAATAATTATACGACAGGTCATTCTGGTAAATGGCATATGGCAATAAGTCATAATGCTTTTCCGCAGCCAGAGGATCAGGGTTTTGATTACACCCGCTCAGATAGAGGCGTTGCCAATGCAATCCGTCCTGACGTTATGAGTGATTTTTCTACTCACGATTCAAATGAGGAATATCCAATAGACGAAAACGGTTTTATAGTAAACCCAACAACTCAAGATGCCTTGAATTTTCTTAAAGAAGCAAAGAATAAACCGTTCTTTCTATATTATGCGGAGTGGCTGGTACATGGACCAATTCAAACCCGTAATCGTCGGCTTTTGGATAAATATTCAGATAAGTTGGGCGTAGAAGTTCCGCATGACCCCAAGTTTGGAGAAGGAACAACTGGGCAAAATAATCCTTTCTATTGTGCTATGGTTGAGGAGTTTGATAATTATGTAGGTCAGGTGGTTCATTACTTAAAAACTACAGATGACCCACGTTGGCCAGGACACAAACTATATGAAAATACGTATTTCTTTTTTACTTCTGACAACGGTGGTATGGAAAAACACCCTGGTGGAACAACTACAGATAATTATCCACTTGATCGAGGTAAAATCTCAGCTATGGAAGGCGGCACACGCGTACCATTCATAGTAACTGGACCTGGTGTTAAGGCGGGACTTAAATCGGATGTTATGGTCAACGGTCTTGACTTCTATCCAACGATTTTGGCGCTGACAGGAACGGACAAGCCTCTAGAGAAAAATTTGGACGGTTGTGACCTTTCAGATTTATTGTTGAAGGATGCTACGAATCCAAAATTAGTTAAAGACCAAAACGGTAAAGAACGGACAATGTTGATGTGGCATTTCCCGAATAGTGTTGCCTTAGAAAGTACCATTAGAAACAGCGATTATAAGCTGGTCAGGAATTATGACTACGTTGAGAATTCAAGTACTGTACCCTTAGAATTGTATCGTTTGTATAATTCTGAAAGCGGTAAATTAGTCAGAGTTGACATTGAGGAGTCAAAAAATTTGGTGGACGAAATGCCTGAGTTGACACGTGAACTCAACGAACAACTTACAGAGCAACTGACAGAAATGAAGGCAAGTTATCCATACTACAACCCTAATTATATCGAAGAGATGCCGAACAAAGAAAGGGTTCCAAAAGTGACATCAAATTCGATAGATGGGAATAAAGTTACTTTTAGTTATAAGGAAAACAGTGCCAAAGTAGTAAAAGCTAACTTGCTATATACCTTAAACGGTGGTAAGAGATATGAGGAATGGTTTCAAGCTTCTGCTAATCTATCAGGTAATAATACCGTCGAAGCAATGCTGCCTGCAGGTACGACGCATTACTTCATTAACTTAATTGACGAAAATAATTTTTTAGTAAGTTATCCAAAAATCAAAGACAGAAAGAAAACAAAAAAGAATAAAGGAAAATATTCGATCGATGCTTTGAAGTCGGAATAATAGTTTTAGGGACAAGTGAAGTGAGTGCTTTTTATTTATCTGATAAAAAATAGGAATGATAAAGAATCAATTTGTTATAATACTAGTGAGTTCGTTCATGCTTAGCATGGTTACAAATTGCAAGAGTCAAAAGCAAGCAAGTCAACCTAAGCATAAAACAGAAACAAATCAAAGCGAAGATAAAACGCGTCCTAAGCCAAACGTTGTTATTCTCTTAGCAGATGATTTGGGATGGCAGGATGTAAAATGCTATGATATCGATGAGCCTTCTCCTTACGAGACACCCAACATTGATGCATTGGCTAAAGAAGGAACTATGTTTTGGCAAGCGTACTCACCAGCACCGACTTGTGCTCCTTCCCGTTGTGCAATTATGAGTGGTAATCATCCAGCAAGAGCACAACATACTCATGTGAGTGGAGGAAAGCCTCCGACGGCTGCTAAAAACGCAACATCTCGAATGATGGAGCCATGGTATAGTGGTCGTATGCCAGCAAACGAAATGACAATTGCAAGAGCTTTAAAAGCCAATAATTATATAACGGGTCATTCTGGTAAATGGCATATGGCTCTAGGTCATCATTCTTTTCCTCAGCCAGCTGATCAAGGTTTTGATTTTGCAAGATCGAATAGAGGTGTTACAAGAGGGATAAGACCAGACCGTTTGAGTGGATTTTCAACTGAAGACCCAAATGATAAATACCCTATTGACAAAAATGGTTTTGGAGTTAATGAGCAAACTCAGGATGCTATAGAATTTATGGGACAAGCTGGAGAAAAACCGTTTTTTCTCTATTATGCAGAGTGGTTGGTACATGCACCTATACAAACTCGTAATCGCCGCCTTTTGCAAAAGTATGTAGATAAATTAGGTGTAGAATTTCCGACAGATCCTAATGATTGGACGATTGAGGGGCAAAGTAATCCATTCTATTGCGCCATGGTAGAAGATTTAGATTACCATTTAGGAGAAGTGATAACATATTTAAAAACAACTGATGACCCGCGTTGGCCAGGCCATAAATTATATGAAAATACCTACGTGATTTTCACTTCTGATAACGGTGGTGCAGAAAAAAAAGGAAGAGAAATTATTACAGATAACTATCCGCTTGATAAAGGAAAAAAATCACCAAAGGAAGGTGGTACACGTGTGCCATTGATTATCACGGGACCTGGTATCAAAGCTGGCGTTCAATCTGAAGTTATGATAAATGGACTCGATTTTTATCCAACGATTCTGTCATTGACTGGAACCAAAAGGCCGGCTGGAAAAACGCTTGACGGTTGTGATATTTCTGATTTATTGTTGACTGATGCTACTGATGCAAAATTGGTTAAACATGAAAATGGAAAAGAACGGAAGACGATGATGTGGCATTTTCCTAACAATGCTTTACAAAGTACTATACGAGATGGAGCTTATAAATTAATCAAGAACTATGACTATGTAGATAACCCTGAAATGGAAGAATATGAATTATATCAACTATATGCTGAAAGTGCAAAATCAGATAGAGTTGATATTGAAGAAGTGAAAAATATAGCAGGCAACAAACCTGAAATAGTGAGTAAACTCAGCACTAAAATGACAAATCAGCTAACAGAAATGAAGGCAAGTTATCCGTATTACAATCAATTTTATATAGGGGATATACCGAATAAAGAAACAGTTCCAACTGTAGAATCTAATAAGCAAGATGGCGACAAGGTTACTTTTACTTATGCAGAGAACGGCGCTAAAGTTATAGCTGCTCATTTACTATATACCTTAACTGGTGGCGAAAAGCCCGAGGAATGGTTTAGGGTTACTGCTGATATGTCAGATAAGAATACGGTTGAGGCAATGCTACCAGAGGGTACAACACATTACTTGATTAATTTGATTGATGAGAATAACTTTTTAGTGAGTTATCCCGAAATGAAAGATGGCAAAGATTTGAAAAAAAGTAGAGGAAAGCATTCTGACGATGCTTTAATCCCAATTAACTAACCATTGAAAGCGAAGTGAAATTATTAGTAGAATCGATTCACTTCTCTTTCTTATATATTCAATACGAAAATACTAACAATGAGTACAACTAAATCAATTCCCGTAGTCGCGAAAGAAGTGCTGTTACCTTTTATTTTAATTACGTATCTTTTTGCCTTGTGGGGTATTGCTAATGACTTGACAAACCCAATGGTATCAGCATTTAAAAAAGTAATGCCAGAATTAAGTAATGTACAAGCATCACTTGTGCAATTTGCTTTCTATTTCGGATACTTTTGTATGGCATTACCAGCCGCTTTATTCATAAGAAAATATAGTTATAAATCTGGAATTATATTAGGATTGATTTTATATGCAGTTGGTGCATTTTTGTTCTATCCTGCAGCCGCTTATCAAGAATATACTTTTTTTCTGATTTCTCTTTATGTGATGACTTCAGGTTTAGCCTTTTTAGAAACCACCTCTAATCCATTAGTTTTGGCGATGGGCTCACCAGAAACGGCTACACGTAGATTAAACCTTGCACAAGCTTTTAATCCAATGGGCTCTTTATTTGGGATGTTAGTTGCACAATTTTTTGTGATAAGCGCCTTGCGTTCGGATGATTATTCAGCGGAAGCTTATAATGTTTTAAGTACGGTTGAAAAAGCTGGAATTCGGACTAATGATTTGGAAGTTATTAGCTTTCCGTATTTAGCTTTGGGTGTGCTAGTGCTGGTAATTATGGTTTTAATTTTCTTAACTAAAATACCTAATACCGATAAGGAAGATAAGATGACTTTAGGAGAGTCCTTTAGTAAATTATTTTCTAATAAAACATACGTACAAGGAGTGGTTGCACAGGCATTTTATGTAGGTGCTCAAATTATGTGTTGGACCTACATATTCCAATATGTGGATAATCTAAATAATACACGACCTGATGACGCTCAGTTAACTGCTACCTATTTTAATGTTGTAGCCATGGTTTTATTCTTGTCAGGTCGCTGGGTTGGAACGATATTAATGAAAAAGCATGAGCCATCTAAGATGCTTTATCTTTTTGGTATTGGCGGAATGCTATGTACATTAGGAGCCATCTTATTACCAGGTATGGCTGGCTTAATTTCCTTGGTATGTATCTCTATTTTTATGTCTATTATGTTTCCGACTATTTATGGTATTGCATTAATAGGCATGGGAGATGAGGCAAAGATTGGATCTGCTGGTCTTGTAATGGCGATTGTCGGTGGTGCTTTAATGCCTGTCTTGCAAGGATCTATTTTAGATTGGGGTGGTAGTGGATTTGCTGATGTACAAGTGCTTGGATTTATTCCTGAGGTTAATTTTTCTTTTGTACTACCGTTGATTTGTTTTGTTGTTGTGGCGTTTTATGGGTATCGAAGTTTTAAAGTTCAAAAATCATAAATCTAACTCTCCTAATAATATGGATTTAAAAGAAAGGGTAAACATTGTGTTTTTAGATTTAGAACAATACTTGGGGGTATTTACAAACTAGTTATATATGATTTCAATAAAAAGAGGATGAAAAACAAAATACTTCTATTAGCAATTTTTCAAATTACAATCTGCATTAGTCCTATTATTTCTCAAAATTTCGATAAATACTATAAAGAGCAGCTAGAGCCCAATTCCAAATGTGTTAATAGCGGAGGGAATTTTACTATCGAAAAAACGAAAGACAATAGATATGTATATAAGGTCTACTATCCAGAGACAAAGCAAATAACTGAAATTCTAACTTCTGAAGACGAGGAATTTAAAGTAGTAGATGGTCTATATCAGAAAAATTATGATGATGGAACAATAGTTAAAAAAGGTTTCTTTTCAAATGGAATAAAGACAGGCCAATGGATTGAAGGCATTTCAAATCATGGTAAATATTTGAATAATTTAAGAGAAGGTGAGTGGATAAGAATGACTAAAGACAGTTTAGTAAAATCTCGATCTCAATATTCAAAAGGAAAGTTGAATGGTCCAAAAATTTATTATGACAGTTTAAGTCAAATTAAATTTGTTGAAGAATACACTGACGGAGATTTGGTTAGTTCTACACAAGTAATTCCTTCGGATAGAGATAAGTCTTCAAGGGAATTTCCTAGGTTTCTGGGATGTGAGAATCAAAATTTGGATAACGAAGAAATTAAAAAGTGTTCACAGAAGAAATTAATAGAATATGTCTATTCTAATATTAAATATCCAGACGAGGCTCGAAAACATAAAATTGAAGGCAAAGCTCTTATTCGATTTAAGGTTAGTAAGGAAGGGCAAATTCAAGATATAAAAGTCTTAAATGGAATATGTCAGGAAATAGAAAATACTTGTGTTGACTTGGTAACAAATATGCCCAAATGGAGGCCAGGATATCAAAGAGGTGAGCCAGTCAAAGTAGCTTTTACACTTCCTATAAAATTCGAATTAGATTGTAAGTAGCATCTTGCGATATGATGTATGGCTTCGAAAGGCCACATATCACATAACTGATATTAGTATGAAAGAATTGTTGAGAAAGTGATACAGAGATAGCCCTATATAGTTTTAAGAAAACGAAAATGAAAGTTGTAAGGAAAATATTTTATATAGTATTGATAATAGCTTTAGCTGTTTTTTCTGTTGCATGTAATCAGAAGGTTAAAACGATCGCAGGAACAGTTATTGAAGAAGATGCTGTGACAACGTCTGGGATAGAAAAGCTTTCTGAGACATCCAGACCGAAGCCTAATATCGTTCTATTGTTGGCAGATGATTTAGGTTGGCAAGATGTAGGATGCTACGACATAGATGCGCCTTCTCCTTACGAAACGCCTAATATAGATGCCTTAGCAAAGAAAGGTGTAAAATTTTGGCAAGGCTATTCACCTGCACCAACTTGTGCCCCTTCACGATGTGCTATAATGAGTGGTAATCATCCTGCACGAGCGCAGAAAACACATGTAAGAGGTGGCACTCCTCCGACGCCATATCATAAGTATAGTTGGAGATTAATGGCACCGTGGTATAGCGGACGATTACCTGTTGATGAGCTAACCATAGCTAAATTTTTACAACAGAATGGCTACAAAACGGGTCATACGGGAAAGTGGCATATGTCACATAAACACTTTACTGATCCTCGACCAGCAGCGGCAGGCTTTGATTATTCGAGTAGTGAAAAAGGAGTAGTGGCACGTATGAAACCTGATAGGTTATCAGACTTTGCAACAACGGACCCATCAGATCCTTTTCGCTTAGATGAAAATGGATTTGCTTTTCACCAATCCTCTGAGGATGCCCTAAAATTCTTACGTCAAGAAAAGGATAATCCATTTTTTCTATACTATTCAGAACATTTGGTGCATACACCTATTCATACTCGAACTAAGCGTTTATTAGAAAAATACTTAGATAAATTGGGGATCGATTATCCAACTAAAGCAAAAGGATGGGAGCTTGAGGGACAAAATAATCCTTTCTATTGTGCAATGGTAGAGACCTTAGATTACCATTATGGGAAAATCGTGAATTACTTGAATAGTACGGATGATCCTCGTTGGCCAGGACATAAATTAATCGACAATACTTATATCATCTTGACTTCTGATAACGGAGGAATGGAAAAAATGCCGAATGAAATTATTACAGATAATTATCCCTTAGACCGAGGTAAAATATCGGCAATGGAAGGGGGAACCCGAGTACCTCTAATTATTACAGGACCAAATATTGAGCAAGGGATTGAATCCGATGTAATGATCAACGGTTTAGATTTCTATCCGACCATTCTATCTTGGATAGGGGCTCCTATTCCTCAAGGCAAGAACTTAGACGGATTAGACATATCTACCTTGTTAAAAGAAGACCCGACGAATCCTGAATTGGTAAAAACTAAAGAAGGTAAGCCGCGTGAAACAATGATGTGGCATTTTCCTAATAGTGTCGCTCTTGAAAGCACCATTAGAGTAGGGGATTATAAATTGATTAGAAATTATAATCACGAAGCAAAGACCCAAACAGTTCCTTTAGAACTATACCAATTGTATAACACTGAAAATGGAAAAGCTACTCGTGTGGATATTGAAGAGTCATATAATTTGGTAGAAACAAAACCAGTTTTAGCGGAAAGACTAGATAATCAATTAACGGAAATGCTGACAGAAATGAAAGCAAGTTATCCATATAATAATCCACATTATAATAAGAATATACCGCATGAGGAAAAGATTCCTGTGGTGACAGATAACAAGACGCAAGGTGATAAAGTCACTTTTACTTTTAAAGAAAATGGGGCGCAAGTCATCAAAGCTAATTTAATGTACACATTAAATGGTGGGACAAAAGGGGAGGAATGGTTTAGACTGCCAGCAACCTTGGCTTCCAAAACAACTGCGACTGCAACTCTTCCAGAAGGAACAAGTCATTATCTAATTAATCTAATTGATGAGAATAATTTCTTAGTGAGTTATCCAGAATTATTGGGGATAAGGGAATATGAAAAAATAAAAAAGCAATATTCGGATGATGCTTTAGTCGTTACTAAATAATAAGAATGAAGAAAAATTTCTATATCTACACTGCCTTAATTTTAACCTTCCTAGTCATAGGAATGAGTTGCAAAACACAGCAGATTAAGGAATCCAGCCCAAGCACAAATGTGTTACCAACCACGAATGCATTACCAAACATAATAATAATCTTCGCAGACGACTTAGGCTATGGAGATATATCAGTCTATGATAAGAATAACAAAATTAACACGGTTAACCTTGATAGGATAGCTTCTGCTGGAATGCGATTTACGGATGCGCATACATCTTCGTCAGTTTGTACGCCTACCAGATACGGACTCCTTACGGGCAGATACAATTGGAGAAGTACACTAAAAAGTGGTGTTGTGAGCGGAACATCTAAAGCTTTAATCCCTAATTCGCGAACTACGATTGCTTCTGTATTACAAAATAAAGGTTATAACACTGCCTTCATTGGTAAATGGCATTTGGGCTGGGATTGGGCTTTGAAGGATGAAACAAAGGTAACTAAGGGCAGACATAATTCTGACAATATTGATTTCACAAAAGAAGTAAAAAACACCCCTAATGATTTAGGATTTGACTACAGTTATGGGCATTGCGGTTCTCTGGATATGGCGCCGTATGTCTATGTAGAAAATGGTAAAGTAACTGAAGTGCCAGATACCGTTACGGTCAAAAAGGAAAAATATATAAAGTGGAGAAAAGGACCGATTTCCAAAGATTTCGTTCACGAAGATGTCACACCTAATTTTTTCAGGAGAGGAATGCAATACATAAAAGAGTATTCAAAGAAGTCAAAACCATTTTTACTTTATTTGCCCCTCCCTTCGCCCCATAATCCTATAATGCCTACTAAAGAATGGCAAGGTAAAAGCGGATTAAATCCTTATGGTGATTTCATGTTGATGATAGATGATTATGTTGGCCAACTGGTCAACACAGTTGAAGCGGCAGGGATAAATGATAATACCATTATAATATTCACAAGTGATAACGGTTGTTCTCCCTCTGCCAAAATTCCAGAATTGATAAGAAAGGGGCATTCTCCAAATTCAATTTACCGAGGGCACAAAGCAGATATTTATGAGGGAGGGCATAGAGTTCCATTTATAATAAAATGGCCAAAAGAGATCAAAAAAGGAAGTATTTCTGATGAAACTATATGCCTTACAGATCTGATGGCAACATTTTCAGAAATAGCTGATTATGATTTGGAAGATGATGAAGGGGAAGATAGTTATAGTTTACTACCGATATTAAAAAACGAAGATTTCACATCACCACTTAGGGAAGCGACAGTGCATCATTCCATTAGAGGGAACTTTGCAATAAGAAAAGGGGACTGGAAACTCATTATGTGTCCGGGCTCAGGAGGATGGAGTATGCCCGGGCCAAAAGATCCTACCACCTTAGAAGGGTTGCCCAAGGTTCAATTATACAATTTGTCAAATGACCCTAAAGAATCAATCAATATAGAATCTGCGGAACCAGAAAAGGTGGAAGAATTAAGACATCTACTAAGTAAATATATTACGGAAGGACGAAGTACTCCTGGAGCAGTTCAGGAAAATGACCCAATCAATTTTAAGTGGAAAGAAATTGATTTTATAAATAATTAGTAGCTTAATTACAAATGAACATAAATATCTATATCTATTTTCTTATAATTTCTGCAATACTTGGTTTATGCATGGGGTGTAAAGCTCAACAACAAAAGGCATCCTCACAAGTGACAATTAGTAGTTCTAAGTATCCTGAATTTTCGTGGGATAAGATGCCTTTGTATATGCACCTAAGAAAGGTGGAGCCTTTTACAGATCTTGAATTAGATTTTCTATCTAAATTTCCATTAATTACTCTTGAGAAAACGACTGGATCAAAAACCTATGGAGGGACAGAACAAGGAAGTCTACAAACAGCAAAAGCCATTAAGGTTGTCAATCCAAATGCAAAGATTCTTTACTATCGAAATTCGATTATCAATTGGGGATCCTATCGAAATGATGAGCGATTTATAGAGAAAAACCCCGAGGCTCTCTTACGAGATTCATTAGGAGAGTATGCTCTGATGAAAAATAAGAAAACTAAGTTCTTTGATATTTCTAAAAATAATGTAAAAGCTTATTGGCTAAATAACGCAATCACTCATGCCAATAGTCCATACATAGATGGAATATTTATAGATGCAAGTTATAAGGTGTTGACAGGTTTTATGAAACATAAAAAAGTAGGTCAAGCAAAAAGAGATGCACTAAAAGCGGGTTATTATGATATGATGGAAGAATTAAAAAATGAAATAGGAGATAATAAGTTGATTATTTCTAATATTCTAAGAGTTCGTCCAGATCCTGAATTGGAGAATGGTAGAAAGCTACTTCCGTATACTGATGGTTCTTACATCGAAACATTCGAACATCCTTCATTCGGGATGTCCTATGAAGATTACTTGGCAGAGGGTATAGCTACAGTTCAGCAGTCAGCCAGAGAAGGTAATATTATTGCCCTCACATTGGGTTTGGGAGAAGCGCTTGAATTTGAAACAGAAGGCATAGACGATAGAAGAAAAGCAATAAACTTCGATGAAGATCTGAAAGAACGGATAGATTATCTCTTAGCTATTTTTTTAGTCTGCGCTGAGAAATATAGCTATGTGTATCTACACGATGGTTTTGATGTCAACACAAGAAAAAAAACTGGGGAAAGTGCATCTAAAGTATGGTTGAAAACTTTTTCTCAATATGAAAATAGTTTGGGTGCTCCCAAAGGGCAAGCTAAACAAGATGGATATATTTATACAAGAAGCTTTGAGTATCTTGATGTCTGGTTAGATATCAAAAACCAAAAAGCTCGTCTAGATTGGAAGTAAGACACCTTTTTTATTAAAAATATTATTATCTAAATTTAAATACAATAATTATGAAAATTTCAAAAATTCTTTATGCCGTATTGGTTTTATTCTTTATCACTAATTCAAGTTTTGCCCAATCGGCTAAAACAAAAGCTAAAGCAGCAGAAAAAGTAGCAAGAATGAACGAGGTAATTTCCTCTATTGATGCAAGCATAGCTTTAACAGCTGAACAAACAGAGAAAATAACTGCATTACAAATCCAAAATATGGAAGACTTGAAAGCTTTGAAGAAAAGTGATGCTTCTAAAGAAGATCAGAAAGCACAAAAAAAAGCAATCAATAAAGCTTTTAAAAAGGAAATAAGTAAGAATATTTTAAGTTCAGAACAAAGAGCGGCACAAAAGGCTGGACAAAAACAAGCAAAAGCAGCTAGGAAAGCTTCTAAAGGGAAATAACATCCCTATAGCCTTCTTCTTCTTCTTCTTCTTCTTGAGAAGAAGAAGGCTATTTTTTATCATTTTCTAATCAAAGCTTAGTGTCGTTAAATCGGATGAGAAGTTGGTTTGATGGACAGAAAATAAAAGGCTTTGCTTTCAGAATTAGCATACTCTCATCTTTAACATTATTAAAAGAATGGGGAGAGGTACATACATAACTGTGTAGCAAATACAATTTAATCACAATGATATCAAGCATATTAAGGTTGAATGTTTTATTGGTAACAGTATTCATGCTCTTTCCTTTTTTAAAAGGTGCTTGCCAAATAGATGACCAATCAAATGGACAGTACCGTGAGGTATATATTAACAAGTCTTGGACAAGATTAGACAAAAACAAAGACGGTCAAGTTAGTGAGGAGGATAATAAACGACTCTGGAAACATTTAAATAGGTTTGATAGTAATCAAGATAATCAAGTAAGTTTTGACGAGTATGTTTGTAAAGCTCAAGTTCCATACTTAAATACAGGAGGAAAAAGGAAGCTAAATGTTCTTTATAAAGTTACCGAAGAGGAGGATTTATACTTAGATATTTATTATCCTAAAACCACAAAGAAAGGAGAGAAACTTCCAGTAGTGATATATACACATGGCGGAGGCTGGGCAGCAGGAAGTAGACATGGAGCTGCCAATGCTGATTTTAAAAAAGTTCATTCTGAGCTTTTAGAGAACGGATTTTGTGTTGTAACGATAAGTTATCGACTTTGGAAAGAAGGTGGGGAGGTAAGTATGCGTGATTGTGTAATAGATAATAAAGATGCCCTTCGTTATTTATCTAAACACAATGAAACGCTTGGAGTAGATACCAATCGTTTTTTCTCTTTTGGAGATTCTGCTGGTGGTCATCTTGCTCAAATGCTATTGTTAAGTGCTCCAGAGTGTCTGAAAGGAGACACAGCATTGGCGGATTATACCTATATAATGAAAGCAGGAGTGTCTTGGTATGGACCTTGTGATTTTGAGAAAACGAGTTTATTTAATCATGATGACCGTGCTGATTTTAAAGATAGATTTGGAGCAAGAATTATAAAACCGACTACAAAATCGGAAGATAAATTGTCGCTTTATAGAGAAATGAGTCCTATTAATTATTTAACCCAGAACAGTCCTCCGTTACTATTGATTCAAGGAGATAAAGATCCCACTATTCCTGTAAAGCACGCCTATTTTATGGCAGAAAAGGCAGAAGAAGTTGGTGCTCCTGTAACGACGTTAATTATCAAAAATTCAGGTCATAATTGGAGAAATATTGGAGGAGATAATGAGCCTACACGTGAAGAAATTATTCAGAAGACTGTAGACTATTTAGTAGATCATTTGAAGTAAATTAAAGCTATATTATGATATATGCGGACAAAAGAAGTTTTTTATTAATAGTTGCTACTGCCATTTTAATGTTTAGCAGTTGTGCTGCTCAAAGACTCCAAGTTTCTCCTAAAGAAAATGTTTCCAATTTAGTTGGTAAAGAAATCTATATATCTCCTAAAGGAAATGATGCCAACTCAGGCACAAAGAACAATCCATATCTAAGCTTTGAAAAAGCACTGGAAGAAGTAAAAAAATACGCCAGCAAAGAAAGCATAACAGTCTGGTTCCATCCCGGTGATTATTACTTGAAGGAGACCATCGAAATAGGAAGTGATTACTCCGGAACCTCTGAACATCCAGTACTATTCTCGGCATTACTAGGAGCCAAAGTAATTATTAAAGGATCCCAGCAATTGAGGCAACTAAACTGGACTCCATATAAAAATGGTATTTATAAATCTCAAGTACCATCAGGCCTATGCATAGATCAATTATTCATTGATGAGGAACGACAAGTTCGTGCACGATTCCCTAATTTTGATTATGAAAATCCACTTCGCGACGGAAAAGGATATCATCAAGTAACTGGTGGAACCAATCATCGTTATGATAAATGGTTTTCATATAATCCTGAAACTTTTTCTGATAAAAAATGGAATAATCCAGAGACAGGAATTGTACATGGTTTCCAAAGCCATAACTGGGGGAACATGCAGTATAGAATTAAAGAAGTCGATAAAGAAAAAAATAGAATATACCTTAATGAAGGAGGTTGGCAAATGCAAAGGACACATGGCATTGGAGGAAAAGGAAAAAAAGCTTCTTGGTATTTTATTGAAAATATTTTTGAAGAATTAGATGTTCCTGGAGAATGGTTTTTAGATGAAAAATCAAATATACTTTACTATTACCCTTTGAAAGGAATAAATTTAGGTGATGCAAAAATCGAAGTGCCAATTGTCGAAGATTTGATTCAACTACACGGTACTAAGGAATCTCCCGTAAAAAACATTCACTTTAATGGCTTCTCTTTTACTCAATCTACTTACACCTTTATGGAGTCTTATGAGCCAGTTGCACGTGGTGATTGGGCTATTCACAGAGGCGGAGCTATTTTTATGGAAGGTGCTGAAAACTGTTTGATTGCGGACTGTAATTTTGAATATGTAGGAGGTAACGGCGTTTTTATGAGTGCATACAATCGCAATAACAAAGTAAGTGGATGCAGATTTGTTCATACCGGTGAAAGTGCAGTTTGTTTTGTTGGATCTCCTTCCGCCGTTCGTTTTTATCAAACGTGGGACGATAGATTAATTCATGGAAAGAATTGGAATACGATGCGTGAAAATATGGATTTGGGTGCCGGACCTAAAACACTTGATTATCCAAAAAACTGTGTTGTTGAAAATAGCATCATGCATGATTTTGGTGATATTGGAAAACAAGTTGCAGGCGTTTATATCTCTATGAGTCATAAAATAACGGCGGCCCATAATACGATTTATAATTGTCCACGTGCAGGCATATGTATTAATGATGGTACGTGGGGAGGACACCTGATAGAGTTTAATGACATTTGGGAAACCGTAAGAGAAACAGGGGAGCATGGTCCTTTTAATTCTTGGGGACGGGAGAGACAATGGAAAGGGGGTAGAGGAACAGATGAGCACTTTGTTAAGGAATGGACAAAGCTGGATGCTATTGATAATGTAGTAATTAGAAATAACAGAATTGCCAATTACAGGAAATCTATTAGTGCAGGAAATTGGACGATTGATCTAGATGATGGTTCGAGTTATTACGAGATATACAATAATCTAAATCTAGGTTCGACCATTAAATTAAGAGATGGTATGTCTCGTAAGGTTTATAACAATATAACCGTAAGTGCTGTTCCTTTAGGTTGGCATGTATGGCCAAAAGAATCTGAAGATGAAATTTATAAAAACATTTTTGTGATCTCTGGTGCTTTACCTGGAACAAAGAAGCCTACAAAGTTTTTCATACGAGATGTAGCTTTACCGACTGACGTCAAATGGAGTACCAATTATGATAACAATCTGTATTGGAATGTAAATCACCCCCATGATTTTGAGATCAAACATAAAGTAAAGATGGAAGAATGGCAGCAAAAAGGATATGACCTTAATTCCATTTCTGCTAATCCAAATTTCGTAGATCCAATCAACGGAAATTATCAAGTTAATGAGAATTCGCCAGCACTAAAATTAGGTTTTAAAAACTTCCCTATGGATGAGTTTGGTCATCAAATGACACGTATTTTGCCATATGGAGGTGACTTTTCAGATGAGACTACGGTAAGTCTAAAAGCAGATATTAATGCAGGAAAGAATGCGACCATTTATTACACGACTGATGGTTCGGAACCGAGTAGGAATTCATCAGTATATTCAAAACCATTTATTATAAATCAATCTACGATCATAAAGGCGAGAACGTTTAATACGGATGGTATTCCAGTTGGATTTACAGCTCATGCTGAATTCAATAAAGTAAAAACGCTTACTCATCCAAGCTGGTTAAGTACCTTACTTGCTGGTAAATACGAAGGAGAAAGCGTAAATAGTACAGCAGTACTTCAAGAGAAGATAAAAGGAGCAACATTAATCAATATTGCAGATGACCCAGATTTAATAGATGCAACTGGTGGCTATAACTTCGGTTGTTATATTAAGGAGTTAGACCCTAAAAAAGCAAAAATGTGGTTAGCTGCTGGACTAAATAAGGATTGGGTTATTCAGAAAGTCAATGGAAAGAAGGTTCGAAATATTGCTGCTTTGAAAAAATCGCTCAAAGCAAATTCTGGAAAACAAGCAACGATTACTGCTGCTAGAGATTATGGTTTTAAAGACTTTGAAATAAAAATTCTTGAGTAGTACCCAATATATTAAACCCATTGCCTTTTTTTCAGTCTAATTAACATTCGCAAGATTAAGATTGCTATTCTAAATTCTACCAATAAATGATTGATCAAAAAATGCAAATCAAACATCTATACCTCCGTGCAGGTTTTGGTTTAAATGCTCGAGAATGGATGCAACGAAAAGATTGGTCCATCAAAAAGGCAGTCAATGAATTGTTTGGTCAGGCAGAAAAGTCAAAACCCTTAGCTACAATTGCTCCAGTCAATGGAGGTATTAAATCAGAAGATCGAAAGGAGCGGTTCAAATTTAGAACGGCGGAAAAACAATTAGTGAAAAAAATAAGCGTTGATTGGTTGCTCAGGATGGCTGACCCTAGGGAGTCTAGTTTAATGGAAAAGATGAGTCTTTTTTGGCATGGGCATTTCGCTTGTAGAAGTAGGGCAGGTTATTTAGCTAATAATCAATTGAATACTATTCGAAAATATGGATTAGGTAGTTTTAAGGAATTGGTATTGGCGATTGCCAAAGACGCAGCTATGATAAGGTATTTAGATAATCATAGAAACAAAAAGAACAATCCTAATGAAAATTTTGCTCGAGAACTCATGGAATTATTTACCATCGGCATCGGTCATTACACAGAACAAGATGTCAAAGAAGCCGCTAGGGCTTTTACGGGATGGAATAGTGATAAGCAAGGCGTTTATGAACTGAAAGAACGACAGCATGACTATGGTAGAAAAACCTTTATGAATAAAGAAGGGAGGTTTAATGGCGGTGATATTATTGATATCATTCTTGAAAAAAATGAAACAGCTTATTTTATTACTAAAAAAATCTATAGCTACTTCGTCAATGAACAAATAGATGAGCCGATAGTCAAAGAATTAGCTGATAGTTTTTATCGTTCCGATTACGACATTAAACAATTAATGCTTTACATTTTTGAAAGTGATTGGTTTTACGATCCCAAAAACATAGGTACTAAAATTAAATCACCAACTGAATTTACGGTCGGTATTTTCAGACAATTGAACGGTGTCCCTACTCAACCCAGGGCATTATTAAGAGTACAAAAAGCATTAGGTCAAACTTTATTTAATCCACCCAATGTAGCAGGTTGGGGTGCAGGAAAATATTGGATAGATAACTCTACCTTAATGTTGCGATTGAGTCTTCCTACAAGTATATTTAATTCTTCTAATCTGGCTTTTTCGGTCAAGCCCGAGCTAGAAGATATGGGTAAAAAAAGAATTAGAAAACTTTCCGCAACGATCGATTTGGATCCTATTATTGAAATGACAGAAGGATTGAATACTGAAGAAATACTTGAAACTTTGCAAATATTTTTATTGCAATCACCATTAGCGATACCTCAAAAAAGAATACAAAGTTTTGTCCTTGAAAAAGAAGAGCGAGAAAAATTTTTACTAAATTTTTGTATCCGACTAATGAGTTTGCCGGAATATCAAATGTGTTAATAATGACCTGATTGCGAGCATATAAATAAAAGTTATGAAACGTAGAAATTTTTTAAAATCTTCCGTTGTTGCATCAAGTACGATGATGATGCCTGCCTTCTTGAAAAGCGGTTTTGGACAAACCAAGCTAACTAGTAGAAGTGGTAAAATACTGGTTGTCGTTCAATTGTCAGGTGGTAATGATGGCTTGAATACTGTCGTTCCGTACGAAAATGATATTTATTATAAAAATCGCCCAACATTAGCCATTCCTAAAAAGGAAGTCTTAAAATTAGATGATGGACTTGGTTTACATCCAAGTTTAGGTGCATTAAGAGACCTATACAATAATGGAGAGTTGAGTGTCATAAATAGTGTGGGTTATCCCAATCCTAATCGATCTCATTTTCGATCAATGGATATTTGGCAAACAGGAAGTGCAAGTGATGAATTTTTATCTACAGGTTGGTTAGGTAGATATTTGGATAGTGAATGTGAGACCTGTCCCGTCTATCAAGCCATAGAAGTAGATGATGGACTTAGTTTGGCTATGAAGGGAGCTCAACGAAATGCTTTTGCAATGAGTAATGTCAATAAAATTAGAAAAGCAGCAGATAATAAGTATTTGAAAAAAATGAGCCAGTTAGCTGCACCAGAAGAACATAATGTAGCATACTTATATAAAACGCTAGCAGATACGCAACAATCTACCGATTACCTATATGAAAAAACTAAAGCTTATCGTTCTAAAATAACTTACCCTAAATCAGCTATCGGCAAAGATTTCAAGCAAATTGCAGAGTTGATAACTACAGATTCTCCAACTCAAATTTACTATGTTAGTTTAGGTGGTTTTGATACCCATTCTGGGCAAAAAAAGAAACAACATAACTTGCTAAAAGAATATTCGCAGGCGATTGAGGCTTTTACAAAAGACCTTAAATCCAATGATTTATTTGAAGATGTGGTCATTATGACTTTCTCCGAATTCGGCAGAAGAGTTAATCAAAATGCAAGTGGAGGAACGGACCACGGTACGGCTAATAATGTCTTTTTGATGGGTGGAAAATTGAAGAGGGCAGGTTTTTATAATGAAGCTCCTGATTTGACTAATTTGGCTAGTCAAGATTTAGATTATGATATAGATTTTCGGGAAATTTATGCGACTGTTTTAGATAAATGTTTGAATGCAAATTCAAATGCTATTTTGAATGGTAATTTTAAGGGCTTGAATGTATTGTGAAATTATTGATCGCATGCGAGGTGAGAGTAAATAATAGACATTATTTGGTTTAGTTGATCGGTACTCTAGGGAGCACTCTTGTCAAATCGAACAAAATTCAATATTCAAAAAACTTCATGAGCAAACGTCAGTTTACAGGTGATAGCAATTTTTTTTACCTGTTCGTATGCTATTATTTGTTTTCATGATTTATTTTTTCAACGGTACTTTTTATCTTATTCCTCAAACAAAACCACCACCTTATCCAAAATCGGCTTCGATTCATTTTCCGTTGTATCCATCATTTTAACCTCAAATTGAAAACCATATCCTTCCCCTAAGTCTGAAAAATTCAACTGTGCAGGAATTCTTTCAACCTGCTTGGAAAAACCTTTTATGTAATCATATTGTTCTTTCACAACCTTCCAGTCACTCCACTCATTGACCAATCCATCATTAGTTGTATCCACTCCCATCCGTACTTCCACCGTTTCAACCCATGGACCTGAACTGATAAAATCAGTCTTTTGCTGAGTTATCAAATAAAACTGTCCTTCGGCAAATACAATATCAGGATCGGGATGCCCCCTCCCAATATTACCACAGAAGGAGAAACGTTTATTGATATCGTCCGAAGTAAACCAAGCAGTGCTCATACTTTTATTGCCATGACTACCAGCTGGGTCAAAATCACCGAACAAGTAGTACTGTCCTCCGATGGAAATGGAAGCCCAATCTCCGAAGGCATTCTGCTCTGATTCATGGATTTCATATTTACCATAAGAAACAATGTCGCCTTTTTTAATCCTTTGTTTTTTAATATCAGCTGGTGCAGCTTTCCCAGGGAATCTATCAGGGTCTTCCTTATGCCAATGCGGATGCGCATATTCAGCAAATTTTCCTGTTGATTTGGTACGTTCATCCACAGAAGGTTCCAAAATTTTAAAATCATTGATTCCGTCAGGACTCACCGCATGAATTGCTAAAGGTGAATCCCATCCATGAGTTGACGCATCAATAGGCGACCAGTCTTCCCCAATAATGTGGAAATTTCCTTCAAGGTCACGGATTACAGCACAATCAGAACCGTGTGTCGGGTCGTTGAAGACCAGACCTATGTTTTTTCCTGGAACACCGTCTGTTAGGTCTTCATCAATATAAAGGTGTGGATCTTGATCGTTAGGAAAATCATAATAGAAATAAAATTGTCCGTTTACATATTCAGCTGTAGTCATCCAGCGAGATTTTTTATCTGTAATTGCACCATGATGCACCCAGTTTTTCATGTCCTTGCTTTGCCATGCATGATAACCACCTTTCGGTTTCTTTAATCCTCCAGGAGCATTGAATTGGTTTTCGAAACGTGTCGTCCTTAAGTCTATATCGAATCCCTCCAAAGTAGCTGCTGCATCTTGGAAAGCTTCCTCCTTTTTCTTTTTACCTTTTTTATTTTTACTATACTTACCAAACATCCAATAGTTTCCATCCCCCATTTGCAAAGCTACTGGCGCATCGCCTAGATTAGAGGGCCCTATGTTGGAAACAGGTTCCCAGTTCAGCCAGTCTGTTGATTGTGAAAAGGTGATGGATTTTACGGATTGCTTGTTAGTGAATTTTTTGATGGTGCTTTTGAAAATGGCTTCCTTGGCAGTAGGAATTAATTTTCCTTTGGTGATATTCAAATTTGATTGCTCAGCCATATTTGCCTGCCAGTCTTCTTGAGACTCAATCGTCCAAGTGTCCATAGTTGTCGACTCGGAAATTCTTAAGTTTTGTTGTGATCCACAATTAGCAAATAATAAAACTGTAAGTAGAGACAAAAGAGCTTTACTTGTTTTTAATTTGGTATGTATTTTCATGATTTATCTTTTTCGACAGTAATATTTGAAGGTTATTTCCCAATTATAAAAGAAAAAACTTTCGCCTCCTGAGCTCGCCACACCTTTACAGTATGTTCTCCTTTGGCTAAGTTTTTTATTCTATTATTAAAGATTTCTTTATTTTTTATTTTTTTCGAATTTATTTCTATTACTACATCATCGACCTTAAATCCTAGCTTTGCTAGCCTACTATTCTTAGGCACAGTAACTAATAAAACGCCGTATTTGCCAATCATCCCGGTTGCTGACATTTCTGCTTCTGTTTCTAATGTTTTAAATTGACCTCCCCATAACTTCAGCAACTTATTCTCAACAAATGTGTTTAGATCTACTTCTTTTGGTACTTGGATAGAAGGTTGCTTTGCTAAATTTTTCAATTCATCAGAAATAACACCAAAGCCCGTCATTGGGAAATTTTTATATCCAAGATATAGGGCTTGAGAGGTGCTCGTTACTGAAAAATCACCAAGCTCTGGTGTTGTTTCAAATTGTACGTTGCCGTACAGACTTGCTGCATCATCCTGCGTTTGTTTCTGAACGCCGGATGCTGGTACCACTTCTTTAGCGTCGGGGTTATGAATAAAATTAAAATTTCTGGTTCCTCCCCAGAGTGTTGGGTTACTGGAACGATATGCTGGGTTTCCCCATAAAATATTTTTTTCAAAAACATCATGTGTAGGTTTAGGGTAGGGCACATTGCAGGTGTAGCCTCTTCCAAGAATAACATTGTTTGTAACAATACGTTGGTATCCTTCACGTGTTTTTAAACCACCTGAAAGACATAGATTATTATAGATCTCGTAATTGGTGGAACCATCATCCAGATCAATATCCCAACCATGGTCACATTGCATCCTGTTATTTCTTATAATGGTGGTTTGATAAGCATCCCAAAAAGGAGCATTTGGATATCGTTCGATATAGTGACTGATTAGGGGCTTGCCATTTTCATCTGTATTGTCTGGCCCTGAAGGGCTACATCTAAACCAATAACGGTCGCGACCCCATGAATTAAAAGCACCATGGTCATGGGTTTCTAATACAGTTTCAAAACAGTCGTTCCACTCAATAATATGTCCTCCCCAAGTTCCGTCACAAACATTTATCGCTGCTCTGGGGGTGTGACTAATTGTATTATGGCGTAGGGTAATTCGCGACGACATAGAAATATTTATTCCTGATGCTTGTTTTTCAAAACGCCCACAATGCATCATCAAATTGTCTTCGACAAGACAGTCGGCAGGGTAGTCATTAGATTTAGGACCCACTATGGTATCTATCTCATTTAAGGCTAGAGCAAGGTGCCTAAAATTATACGATGGGTTACGAACGGCAGCAAAAGAACCAACTATGTTCACATCAGTAGAACCGTTATTCTGAAATCGATTACATTTAATTTTTATGTTTCGGTTATAGCTATCTATGAATACGGCATTCCCACCCAATTGCTCAAAAGAACAATCACTGACTATGATATTTTCAGCACCTCTAATGTGAATGGCTCCACCACGGTATACACACCAATCACTTCGTAACAAAGGTTCTATTGTCTCAATTAAAGTACGATCTGTGCCTGTAAAATGTATGCCCCTTATCTCAATGTTTTTTACTGGCTTAGAAGTAATATAGTTTTTAACAACAGTTTCTTTGAGTGCATTTCCACTATTAAGAATAGTCATCTCTGCCACAGGTTGCTGATATTTTCCATAGATTTCGATGAGGTGTTTAATTTGAAGGACTGCTTCTATCTTTATATCATTTAGATCAACTCCAGTATCAGGCATATAATACAACCAACCGTCTTCGATATTGTGGTACCATTCGCCTGGACTATCTAATTCTTCAAATATGTTTTCAATCATTCGGTAACCTTCGTGTGGAGGAGCAGAACGGTTATTTTGCCATCCGCCTTTGTAGATTAGAGCTCCTTTTTTATCTTTTCCTGATACAAAATAATGTTGGCTTCCCCATAAGCCTCTGTGCATGCCATTTAATCTTGCACCTTTAGGATTTTCCCACTCCGCCGCTTTTTTAGCATCCCAAGCATCAGGAGTACAGCCAGTAAAAGGTACTGTTCCTGCTTTTTTTCCACGAACAGAACCATCTGCATCTACGGGTATAAAACCAGCATTAAAATTAGGGTATCGTGCCATGTGCTGTCGCTTACTATCAATAAATAGCTGATCAATCGGATCTAAGTTACCCACATTAGTACGGTAAATTCCATCCTTGTACAATTCCCAATTTGATGTAATCAATTGTGCTCCAGTAATGATCACTTTTTCATTATCAGCAACACAATAGATAACTGGATATTTTTCACTACCTCCATCTTCTGTAGTCATGCTCAATGGCGTAGTCAAGCGGTAGGTTCCTTGACGAATTATTATTTTGCATGATTCTTTACCGATACGTCCGCTGGCTCGTAATTTTTTTTGAGCAGCTTCAATACTAAACAAAGGCTTTGATTTAGTTCCTTTATTAGAATCAGAACCAGTTGTTGCTACATGGATATTTAGGGCATGCGCTGGAATAATACATAGGATTAATAATATTGAGATAAAATATTTCATAAGTGTCATTACCTAATTTATTTTGATAATCGCTCTGTAGGTTGAATAATTACATTTGTGTCTTGTTTGACAGAACAATATATTCTACAAGTTTTTCTTAAACTTCGTAGGTGTCATTCCATACTCTTTTTTAAATGCACTAGTAAAGTGTGATAGACTCGAAAATCCTACCGAATACATAACCTCACTAACAGACTTATCAGGATTATTTTTAAAAATATATACAGCTTTCTTTAATCGAAAAGTCCGAATATATTCTTTTGCATTGATACCTGTAATCGCCTTAAATTTTCTGTAAAATTGAATGTACGAAAAGTGAGTTTTCTGTGCAATCATCTCCACACTCAAGTTGCTTGATTGATAATTTTGCTCTATTATATCAATGACCTTTTGTAGAAAAACCTCCTTCTTATTTTCTGTATTGATTGGTACAGAAGGTTCCATGCGGATTTTTGTTTTTTGGTATTCTTTCTCCTTTTGCTTGGTATTCAATAGATTGTTGACTTGAAATTCTAGTAATTCTGGAGAAAACGGCTTAGAAAGATATACATCTCCACCTTGTTCAAGCCCGGTCTTCTTACTCTCAAAATCATTTAAAGCCGTCAAAATAATAAGGGGAATGTGACTCGTTCGAATGTCATTTTTGAGCTTACCACTCAATTCAAAACCAGTCATGTTAGGCATCATGACGTCTGAGATAATCAAATCAGGTTTGTGTTCTATGGCTGCCTTATAACCTTCTATTCCGTCTGCTGCGATTAAGACAGTATACTTCCCCTCAAAAACATTAGTGATGAGTACTTGAATGTCTGGGTTGTCTTCAACGATTAGCAGCGTTTGTTTTTGATCTGATGAAAGGACGGGTCTTACTTCCTTTTCGGATGGCATGCTGATAGTAGGTGATGAGACTATTGTTGCAACTTCTTCCTCTGGCATATTTATTTCTTCACCGTTACCTATTGGAAGAGTAATCTCAAAAGTTGTACCTTTTCCGAGAGAACTGTGGGCCTCTATTTGCCCGTTGTGCAAGTCAATTAATTTTTTTACTAAAGAAAGTCCGATACCACTAGTACCGAAAAGGCTTTTTATAGGATTACTGGTAAAATAGCGTTCAAAGATGTTTGCAAGCTCTTTTTTACTCATCCCTTTTCCTGTATCTGTAACTTTTATACAAGCTGTTTCATCATCTAATTTTTCTAGATAGACTTCCACTTTCCCCTTTTCTGGAGTATACTTAAAAGCGTTAGAAAGAAGATTAAACAAGACACGTTCAATGATATTCGGGTCAAACCAACCTTTAAAGGACTCTTGTGGTGTGATAATACGAAAGTCGATATTTCGATCTTCTGCATAATTTTGAAATGCCGCAGCTGACTTGCTCAGAAACTCTCCGAAGTCACTCTTCACTACCGTCAGTTTCATTTTTCCCTCACCTACTTTTCTAAAATCAATCAAGCTGTTTGTTAAGTCCATTAATTTCCGACCATTTTCATTGATAGATTTCATTCTGCTCTTTAGATTGAGCGGTAGATCTTCATCTTGCAAAATATGTTCTAATGGGCTGATTATAAGCGTTAATGGAGTTCGTAATTCGTGACTCATATCTGTAAAGAACTCCAGTTTGGCTTTGTTTAGTTCTTCGATGCGTTGTATCTCTCGTTCTTCTTCCGCCACTCGACGACGCAAGCCTACCATGTTCATAGCGTAACGATAACCGAGAAAACCTAAAAATAATAATGCTAGTAAATAGAGTAGGTAAGCCAACCAAGTTTTGTAAAAGGGTTTTTTAATGGTTAGCTGGATTGTTTGAGTTTCTTCACTCGGCAGTCCGTCACCGTTAAAACTCTGTAAATAGAAAGTGTATTCACCAGGATCTAAATCCGAATAACTCGCAAAGTTTTTGACATTTTCAACCAAAGTCCAATCTGCATCAATACCTTCTAATTTATATCGAAAAGAATTCTTTTTGGGTGCAGCGTAATGCATGGCCGCAAATTCAAAAGTTACTTGATTAAGATTTGAGGGTAAGGTAATATGCTTCGTTTTATAAATTGGCTTTTCTAATACAACGTGTCCCTGAAATTCTTGATTAGGATAAACCGACTGGTTCAGTACTTTTAGATCCGTTATGACAGCATGCGGCGGGTAAGGATTCTCAAGGATACTTTTAGGATTGAAAATCGTCAAGCCATTAAGTCCACCCAAGAGCAAAGTACCGTTTTGCAGTTGTAATGCAGAATTTTTACGGAAATTATTGGCAGACAAACCATCCTCCATATTAAAGACTTTGATCTCATTAGTTTTTGGGTTTATTTTCGCGATTCCGCTATCTGTACTTAACCAAAGAAAACCACCTTCGTCCTTTGATATAGAATATATTGCATTGTCAGGTAATCCATTACGTTTAGTTATGCGCTCAAAACCACTAACGTTTTTTTCTCCGTCAAAAACAATTTTATTTAATCCACCACCAAAAGTGCCGACCCATATGTTACTGGTTACTTTGTCTGTGTATAAAGAAAAAATATTGTTACTGCTAATGCTTTGTTTATTATGTACATCATGTCGAAATATTTCAAAAACAGGATTTTCTTCATTCTTTAATAAATACAAACCGTTACGAGTACCTAACCATAAGCCAGTATCAGGGTCATGCAACATTACATTAATGATATCAGTCGGAGATTGCAGCCCGGCCTGTGTTTGTTCAGCAAAAGAGGTGTAAGTAAAATCTCCGGTAAGCAAATCCCTAGTAGAACTTTGGAATGTTATTTTGCTAAGTTTATTGGATTCTGCCATCCAAATATCTTTATCAATCTGCAAAAGATAGTTGGGCTGTTTACTGCTCAATAATTCTATAAAAGGATGGTTGCTAGGAAACGTCACAAAATCGTCGGTATCTAAATCATATACAGACATTCCCTTGTTTGTGCCTATCAGAATTAAGCGGTCAGGAGTTTCGTAAAAGAACAAAATATGTTCGTTTTCTAAAGTCTTTCGAAACTCGGTTTGATAAATATCTGTAAAAAAAAATTCCGACTTGGAAATATTCATACCTGACTGAAAAGTTCCTACCCAAAGTCTATTTTTGCTATCCTTCAAGATTCCGCTTATGAGATTGCTCGACAAGCTGTTTGGATTAAAATATTGTGAACTCAAATTAGAAAATGGCTTATGGCAAAGATCAATTTTATTGACTCCACCGTGTGCTGTTCCCAACCAAATTACTCCTGATTGGTCAGCCATAATATCATTAATCACATTACTACTGATGCCGTATGGATTCTCGGGTTGAGGACGATAGTTTTCGATTTTGCCTGTTGGTTTATGCAGGCGATACAATCCTTTTTTTAATGTACCTATAAATAAATACTCTTTTGAATCTTCCAAAAAAGAAGTAATACTTGTTTCTTTTAGAAGTATCTCTTCAGACGAGTATTGCATTGGAGCAGTTTCGTCGTAACTATATCTTCCGTTACTGTTATTGATTTGTAAAAATCGAAGCCCGTCTTCTGTCCCAACCCAAATCAATCCTTCTTTGTCAACAAAAAGTTCTTGATGTCTCAGGTTCTTTTCGTTCGAATATTTAAAATCTTTAAGAATTATTATTTCTCCGTTTGTTCGTTTTTGGAGATGAAAAATTCCATGATTTGTAGCGGTTAGTATCGTTTCATCATCTAATTCTATAATATCTTTAAATTGAGTGTTTTGGGGAATTATCTTTTTCCCATTTTGAATTTGAGTGACTTTTTTAACACTGAATTGCAAGGAAGTACCCGCTTTTTGTTGCACGATATACAATCCTTCTGAAGTAGCCAGCCAGTAATTACCGTTTTTAGTTTGAATAATTTGATGAAAGAAAACAGATTTTTTGGATAGCAATTTATTAAATTCATGGACCCATACAAAAGCATCACGGTCTGGTCTGTAGAGACACAATCCACTTTGCGTGCCGACCCACAAGATCTCTTGGTCGTCCTGGAAAATATCGGTCACTAAATTATTAAGCAATGTAGTACTGTCGCCAGGATGGGGGACGTATGATTTAAAGACAGTACCATCATTTTTTATCAATCCATTAGAGGTGCCAAGCCAAATGAATCCTGTCTTATCTTGAATGATCGAATAAATAGAATTTTGATTTAATCCTTCACTATTACTGATTTTCTCAAAAATCAATGGTGGATCTTCTGTCGCAAAAATACTATATGTAAAAACGGTAAAAATGAGAGAGAGCAGTAGATTCCTTCCGAAGATGCCTTCTTTGAAAATGCAGATAAAATTTACTATTCTACTTAAATGCTTCATATTTTTTCCTCCACCTTATTATGCTGTTTTATATATTGAGAAGGACTCATATCCATTATAATTCGAAACTGTTTATTGAAGTTTGAAATATTATTAAAGCCAGATTCGAAACAAGCCGAGCTAATATTGATTTTATTTTCAATCAATAATTTACAGGCATATCCTATTCGAATTTCAATTAAATAACGAGAAAAAGTTTTGCGATGAATACGTTTGAAATATCGACTAAATGCTGAAGGATTCATTCGTGCAATTGCTGCCACTTCAGATAATAGGATTTGCTTGGTAAAGTTCTTAAAGATAAACTCATGCGTTTTATCTGAATGTTCTTCTGGTTTACGTTCTAAGTATCCTTCACTTGATAGTAGTTTAATATGTTTGTGTTTTGCCAATTTTTGTAATAAAGTCAAAAAATTAAGCAGTCGCTGAAATTCATCTTTTTCTTCTGCTAAATCCTTTATTAACTCCGCCGCTGGAAATTCTAAATTGATAAAACGAATACCTCGTCGTGCATTCTTAAATAATTCAGCTAATGGCTCTGTTCCTGCGAGTTCTAAAAATTCCTTTCCTGTGAAATCTTCTTTAAAATGAATACACAATGCATCTGCGATCAATTTAGAATGGGGTTGGAAATAATCTTTGTCATTCAACCACATGTGTGGTAAATTCTTTCCCAACAAAACCAGCTCTCCTGGTTCAAATTTTTCAATATTATCACCCACAAATCTTGTCCCCGTACTTTCTGCGATATATACCAACTCCAACTCGGGATGATAGTGTCGTATTTTTAAAAAATACGGAAAACGATTCTTTCTTATTGATAAAGCTTGTCGTTGTTCATTGCTTCGATTGAGTAAACGTGGTTTCAATATTGTTGCTATTAAATTATGATTACTGTTAAATTAACCCAAAATTATATTATTATCCTTTAAGGTCAAAAATAGTATCAGGGTTAGAAAAATACTAAATCTTTTCTTTATTTGTCTCTATACTTATAATAATTATCATTTTGAGCAAAAATAGTATCGGATAATGTGAATTTAGTGGTAGGTAGCTCGTGACTGAAATCTTAGTTTTGCTATAATCAGCTTCAGTAAAAATATTTTACTAAAAAGAAACTATTATATTAAGCAATGCAAGAAAAAGTAATTATTAGCGGTGTAGAAGTGAAAGATGTTAGATTTCCTACAAGTAAATCTTTGGACGGTTCAGATGCGATGAATCCTGATCCTGACTACTCCGCTGCTTATGTGATTTTAAAAACCAATAATCCTGATTTAGAGGGACACGGTCTTACATTTACTATAGGTAGAGGAAATGAACTATGTGCTGCAGCAATTAAAGCTTTGTCACACTTAGTTGTAGGTAAAAAATTGGAGGATATAAAAGCAAATCCTGCTAAATTTTGGAAAGAAATCACAGGAGATAGTCAACTTCGTTGGTTAGGTCCTGAGAAAGGCGTCATTCACCTTGCTACTGGTGCCGTTGTTAATGCGGTTTGGGATTTATATGCCAAATCAGAAAGTAAACCATTATGGAAACTTTTAGCGGATATGACTCCAGAAGAATTGGTAGCTTGTGTAGATTTCACCTATATCACGGACGCTATTACGCCGTCAGAAGCTCTGGCTATGTTGAAAGAGAAAGAATCTGGCAAACTGGAACGTATTGCTCAATTAAAAGAAAACGGATATCCAGCTTATACAACTTCAGCAGGTTGGTTGGGGTATTCGGATGAAAAGATGCGACGTCTATGTCGGGAAGCAAAAGCAGAAGGTTTTACCCATTTAAAAATGAAAGTAGGATCTAACTTAGAAGATGATATGCGACGTGCTGCCATTATTCGCGAAGAAATTGGGGATGATTTATATTTGATGATGGACGCAAATCAAAAGTGGGACGTCGCAGAAGCTATAGAGAATATGGCGCAATTGGCTAAATATAATCCTTATTGGATTGAAGAACCTACAAGCCCAGATGATGTATTAGGGCACGCCAAAATCGCAAAAGCTATAGCTCCAATTAAAGTAGCAACAGGCGAACATTGTCAAAATCGAGTGGTTTTCAAACAACTCATGCAAGCGGAAGCCATTGAGATCTGTCAAATTGATAGTTGTAGAGTAGGAGGTGTCAATGAGATTTTAGCGATTCTCCTAATGGCGGCAAAATTTGATATACCTGTTTGTCCACATGCGGGCGGCGTAGGTTTATGCGAACATGTGCAGCATTTGTCGATGATTGATTTTATTGCAATCAGTGGTTCTTTGGATGGCCGTATAATTGAATTTGTAGATCATTTGCACGAGCATTTTCATGATCCAGTAGTCATTAAAAAGGGACATTATATGCCTCCGAGTATGCCTGGATATAGTATCGAAATGAAAAGCGAATCTTTGAAGGCTTATAGTTTTCCGGATGGTGAAGTATGGCAGGAGGAATTGACACTTCCCAGCTTTTTAGTGACGTCATAGCAGAAATCTTAATTAATCCTTAACCTTAAAATACTTTTCACATATTTAAGAAAATGAGAAATGTCAGCAATAATTTAAAATTTGTAATCGGAATGATTTGTCTTTCCGTAGTGAGTTGTCATTCTCTTAAAAGTACTGGTACAGAAAAATTGCCCATTGAAAATAACCATCCAAACATCATCTACATCTTAGCAGATGATCTAGGTATTGGAGATTTGACGATATACAACGAAGATGGTAAAATACCAACGCCGAATCTTGACCAACTTGGAAGAGAGGGCATGAGATTTAATGATGCTCATACTTCCTCCTCAGTCTGTACACCAACTCGATATGGAATTTTAACTGGAAGATACAATTGGCGAACCCCGCTGAAGGAGTTTGTATTATGGGGAAACTCTCCCAGCTTAATTCAAAAAGACAGATTAAGTGTTGCACAATTACTGAAAAACAAGGGCTATAAAACAGCAAATATCGGGAAGTGGCATCTGGGTCTTAATTGGACACTAAAAAATGATGCAGCTGATTTTAATGCTTATACCAAAAGAACTGACCGCGTTGGTATGGCTAGTATAGACTTCAGTCAACCACTCAAATCTGGGACATTGGATCTAGGTTTTGATTACTCATTTATGATTCCTGCTTCTTTGAATATGCCGCCGTTTGTGTATTTAGAAAATGATAAGCCTACTCAAATTCCTACAAAAAAAACAGAGCGGAAAAGAAAGGAATTTCCTTTTTCCAGTTGGATAAAAGGAGATGTAGCAGACGATTTTGTACATGAACAAGTGTTGCCAACTTTAGTGGATAAGTCAGTAGAATTTATCAAAGAGAATGCTAACAAAGAACAACCATTCTTTTTGTACCTGCCATTGCCCTCTCCGCATAATCCCGTGTTGCCCATTGATCCATGGAAAGGAACAAGTAATATTAATGGATATGCTGATTTTGTAATAATGACAGATGCTCTCATGGGTCGAATATTCGAAACGTTGGAAGCTCAAGGCATCGAAAATAACACGATGGTCATTTTTACAAGTGACAATGGTTGCTCTTCTACTGCAGATATTCCGACTCTCAAAAAGAAAAGGCATAACCCCAGTTATATTTATTCAGGACTGAAAGGCAGCTACTTGGAGGGTGGGCATCGTGTACCGTTTTTAGTAAAGTGGCCAGGTGTTGTACCAGCTAATTCTCAAAATGACGCTACCATTTGTACTACGGATTTTATAGCGACCTGTGCAGACCTTGTCAATTATTCGCTCAAAGATAACGAAGGTGAAGATAGTTACAGCATGCTTCCTTTGCTGAAAGGTGAGAAAAGTTATAAGAGGACCTCTACAGTGCACCATTCGAAAACAGGAGTTTTTGCAATTAGACAAGGAGATTGGAAACTTATCTTATTGCCAAATTCAGGCGTCGGAGCAAAAGGACAACCTGCAAAAATTAAGAAACAATTGCCAGATTACCTATTGTATAATTTGGAAAATGATGTAAAGGAGAGAAATAATCTTGCAGAAGAATATCCTGATAAATTAGAAGAACTTAAAAATATCCTCATTCAACAAATCAAACAAGGTCGTAGTACCCCAGGTAAACCGCAACAAAATGATGATATTGATTTTGAGTGGGTTCAGACTGCATTTATGAATCAATAAAGAATACCGATCTAATCGGATCTTAAACTATGATAAGAGTAATCAAATTGACAATCGTTCTCATTTTGTTTTGCGCTTGTGCCAAAACAAAAAGTGCTGTTCACTCCATGGAGCTTTCTCCGTATGTGACAACTGTGAATTTGAAAGACGATAGAAAAATAAAAACACTAAAAGGTAGTCGTCCGAATATCATTTTTGTAATGACAGATGACCAAGGCATGGGTGATTTGTCTTGCATGGGCAATGACATATTGCAAACGCCTAATATTGATGACTTTTATAATAAATCAACACGGTTTACCCAGTACTTAGTAAGCCCAACTTGTGCACCAAGCCGAGCTGCTATTATGAGTGGACGGCATCCGTTTCATGTAGGCGTGACACATACCATTCGCCAAAGAGAGCGAATGGCTTTGAAGACATTTACTCTACCACAAGCACTACAATCTGCAGGATATCAAACGGCGCTGTTCGGGAAGTGGCATCTCGGAGATGAGCAGGCCTATCTTCCGCAAAGTCGAGGATTTGATGAAGTTTTGATGCACGGGGCAGGCGGTATCGGGCAGACTAAGCTTGGAGATTTTCCACCTAATTCTGACAATCCATATTTTGATAACGTCCTGCTGCACAATGATAAGATAGTCCAAACCCAAGGCTTTTGTACAGACTTGTTTTTTGAAGCGGCAATGTCTTGGACAAAAGAGCAGCTTGATAAAGATCAAACTTTCTTTACCTACCTTGCTCTTAATGCCCCACATGGACCTTTTGTCGCTCCAGACGAGTATAAGAAGCGATTTTTGGATCAAGGATATGACGAAAAAACGGCAGGGAGATATGGAATGATTGAAAATATAGACGATAATTTCGGTCGGTTAATGACTCAGTTAGAAAAGTGGAATGCCTTAGAAAATACCTTAGTGATTTTCACGACAGACAACGGGATGTCTATGCCCTCTATGTTATTAAATGGTAAAAAAGAAATCCCATACAATGCAGGCCTGAGGGGCAGAAAAAATTCTCCCTTTGAAGGCGGTAACCATGTGCCATTTTTCTGTTATTGGAAAGGTGTTCTCACCGAAGGACATGACATAAATGAATTGACTGCTCACCTCGATTTATATCCGACTTTTGTCGAATTAGCAGTAGCAGAATTACCCTTAGATATGACACCACTTGAAGGGCGATCTCTTTTGCCTTTATTGGGGAATCAGAAAATAGAATGGGAGGACCGTAAGGTATTTGTTCATTGCGGCCGATGGAAAGCAGGAGCTATGGAAGAGGAAAAGTATAACAAGTTTGCAGTCAGAAATCAAAAATGGCGATATGTCAATAATGATTTTCTGTTTGATATCGAAAATGATCCTTTTGAAAAAGAAAACTTGATTACTAAAGAAGCCCAACTTGCTGACAACTTCAGATTGAGTTTTGATAATTGGTGGAATAACGCTGTACCACTTATGGTCAACGAAAATCTTCCACGTATTAATCCCGAAGATTGTCCTTTAGTCAAAAGATATTACAAACAATTAGAAGAGGAAGGAATAGCAGATTGGTCGCCGGAAAAAATCTAATAAAACTAAGAAACGATAAAAAGTAATAATGAAATTCAATCTAAAAAATAAAGTTGCCCTCGTTACTGGTGGCGGAAGCGGAATCGGAAAAGCCATATCGCAAACCTTCGCTGCAGCGGGTTCAACTGTACATATATTGGAGATGAATGAGGAGGCAGGTAAACAAACTGTCGCTGAAATAACGGAAGCAGGAAATATAGCATCAGTGCATCAATGTAATGTGACTGACGCGACACAAGTCGCCAGTGTTTTTCAGAACATCGGCGGTATTGACATCCTGATTAATAATGCGGGTATCGCTCATGTTGGTAATATCGAAAACACCTCAGGAGATGATATGGATAGATTGTATCAAGTAAATATCAAAGGTTTGTTCCATTGTATGACACATGCTATCACGGACTTTAAGAAAAGGGAAGGAGGCGTCATTATTAATATGGCATCTATTGCATCTTCTGTTGGCATCTCTGATAGGTTCGCATACTCGATGACTAAAGGGGCTGTTTTAACAATGACTTATTCAGTGGCAAAGGATTACTTGGCAGAAGGAATTCGTTGTAACTGCATTTCTCCAGCACGAGTACATACACCTTTTGTAGATAACTTTATCGCAAAAAACTATCCTGGAAAAGAAAAGGAAACTTTTGCTAAGCTATCTGCAACACAACCAATCGGACGTATGGGAAAACCACAGGAAATAGCAGATATGGCGCTATTCTTAGCATCTGATGAGGCCGCTTTTATTACAGGAACTGATTTCCCAATTGACGGCGGATTTATCAAATTAAATGGATAGTCCTTTTTATTATAGAGGAATTAGTGAATACAATATTTAAACGAAAAAGAATTTAAAATAATATGAAATTAATCAGATTTGGAAATGAAGGCTCGGTCAAACCTGGCTTGCAACTTGAGAATAATACCCGTATTGATGTGTCGGGATTCGGCGAAGATTATAATGAGAATTTCTTTGCAACTGACGGGATCTCTCGATTAAAGAAATGGTTAGAGGGTAACCAAGAATCTTGTCCAACAGTCGATGATAATATTCGCTTAGCAGCACCAATGGCTCGACCATCTAAGATTGTTTGTGTCGGTTTGAATTACGCTAAGCACGCGGCAGAAAGTGGAATGGCAGTACCAGGCGAGCCAGTTTTATTCTTTAAGGCGACCTCTTCGATCATTGGACCTAACGATAATGTAATGTTGCCACGTGGCAGTGAAAAGTCAGATTGGGAAGTAGAATTGGCATTGGTGATCGGTAAAAAAACTTCTTATGTAGAAGAAAGCGATGCTATGGATTATGTGGCGGGTTATGTGCTTCATAATGATATCAGTGAACGTGCTTTTCAATTGGAACGAGAAGGACAATGGGTTAAAGGAAAAAGCTGTGATACTTATGCACCTTTAGGTCCATTTATGACGACCAAAGATGAAATCGCAGACCCACATAATTTACGGTTATGGCTCAAGCTCAATGGAGAAACATTACAAGACAGCAACACTTCTGACTTTATTTTTAATATTCCAAAAGTTGTAAGTTATATAAGTGAATTTATGACTTTACTTCCAGGGGATGTCATTTCGACTGGAACTCCGTTTGGTGTTGGTTTAGGTTTTAATCCTCCTAAATACTTAAAAGCTGGAGACGTAATGGAACTAGGAATCGATGGTTTAGGAATTTCACGTCAAGAAGTAATTCCATTTACTAAATCATGAAAATAGATTCACACCAACACTTTTGGCAATTTGATCCTATACGAGATGCATGGATTGACGATACGATGTCTGTAATTCAGAGAGATTTTTTTCCTGAAGATTTACAGCCACTTTTAACTGGAAATAATATTGATGGTTGTGTGGCTGTACAAGCAGACCAATCGGAAGTAGAAACAGAATTTTTGCTCGATTTAGCGGTAAATAATAATTGTATCAAAGGAGTTGTTGGTTGGGTAGATTTGATAAAAGAAAACATAGAAGAACGTTTGGCACATTATGCCAAACGCTCACTATTTAAAGGTGTTCGACATATTGCACAAGGCGAGGCCGATGATTTTTTATTGCGAGCAGATGTACAAGCTGGTATTGGTCTTTTGGCCAAATACGATTTGACTTATGACATCTTAGTTTTTGCTAGACAGCTGCCTGCGGCGATAGAATTGGTAAAAGCATTTCCTCAACAGAAATTTGTGTTAGACCATTTGGCAAAACCTAAAATTACTAAGGGAGTAGATAAAGAATGGCAAAAGAATATTACAATTTTAGGAAAGTATCCGAACGTATTTTGTAAGCTATCCGGGATGGTGACGGAGACCGATAATTTTAAATTGGGAGAATCAGATTTTTCACCCTTCCTCGATGCGATTATTGCTGCCTTCGGTATGGATAGAGTAATGTATGGTTCAGATTGGCCAGTTTGTTTATTAGCTGCTGACTATCGTTCACAATTAAGTATATTACAAAAATATACCGCTGATTTTTCTGAATCCGATAAGCTTAAAATTATGGGTGGAAATGCCATCTCGTTTTATGATTTAAAAAATGAATTATGAATTTAAACCTACAAGATAAAGTCATTGTTGTGACAGGCGGTTCTAGCGGAATTGGTTACGGAATCGTTACCGCGTTAGTAGGAGAACGAGCCATTCCTTTTATTATAGGTAGAAATGAAAGTACTGTTTTAGAAGCAGTAAAAAATATTGAAGATAAAGGAGGTAATGCCTCCTACGCGATTGCCGAATTGACGGATCCCAATCAATGTATAGCTGCCATCGAAAAAGCGGTTGTAGAATTTGGACGGATTGACGGATTGGTTAATAATGCAGGTGTCAATGATGGTGTTGGATTGGAGTCTGGCAATTATGAAGACTTTATTGAATCTTTAAAACGCAATGTTGTTCATTATTATCAAATTGCACAGTTGGTCGTACCGTATCTTAAAAAGAACAAAGGTTCGATTGTCAATATTGGTTCTAAGACATCTCTAACAGGGCAGGGAGGTACTTCTGGTTATGCTGCCGCCAATGGTGCACGGAATTCTCTTACTCGTGAATGGGCATTAGAATTACTACCTTATAGCATTCGCGTAAACGCTGTAATCGTTGCGGAATGTTATACCCCTCTTTACGATAATTGGATTAAAAAATTTGATAACCCTGAAGAAAAACTGGCGAGTATTACTAAAAAAATTCCTTTGGAAAATAGGATGACCACGGCACAGGAAATAGCGGATACTGTAGCCTTCCTATTGTCTGATAGATCAAGCCATACAACGGGACAATTACTGTTCGTAGACGGAGGCTATACACATTTGGATCGATCATTATAATATTAGAATCAATGGAATTAACAAAATATTGCTTTGCACTTGATCTAAAAGACGATGCCGACTTAATTGCTGATTATAAAAAATATCATACTGAGGTTTGGCCTGCGATTATACAAAGCATCAAGGATGCAGGTATTACGGATTTAGAGATTTATTGTATCGGCAATAGATTGTTTATGATAATGACTGTGAACGAAGATTTTTCTTTTGAAGAAAAGGCAGTGGCGGATGAAAATAATACGGTTGTACAGGAATGGGAAGAATTAATGTGGAAGTATCAACAAGCATTACCAATTGCAGGGCCTGGTGAAAAGTGGGTATTGATGGAAAAGATATTTCAGCTATAGAAAACGATTTTAAAGAAGACAAATGAGCAAAGCAATAAAATATAATTCGAATTATCCTTCGATAGATAATTTAAGAACAAAAGCGAAAAAACGGATTCCCTCATTTGCGTTTGAATATCTGGATGGTGGCTGTAATGAAGACACCAATATCCGAAAGAATACACGCGAAATCCGCGAAGTAGAACTCATTCCGCAATACCTGACAAAGCACAGTGGGTCGAGCATGAAAACAACTTTGTTTGGACATGAGTATGATGCACCATTTGGAATTGCGCCAGTTGGATTGCAAGGACTTATGTGGCCCAATGCCCCAGAGATTTTAGCTAAAGCTGCTTTTGAGCATAATATTCCTTTCTGTCTCAGTACCGTGACCACTTCGAGTATCGAACGGATTGCTGAGATCACAGAGGGTAAGGCTTGGTTTCAACTTTATCACCCTGCAGAAGACTCCGTACGTGATGATATTATCAATCGTGCAGCTGCTGCTGAAATGCCTGTCTTGGTTATACTTAGTGACGTACCTACCTTTGGCTATCGTCCACGCGATATTCGTAACGGTTTGGCAATGCCACCCAAGATGACTATAAAAAATATGATACAAATAGTCATGCATCCAAATTGGGCATTGCGGACTTTATATCATGGGCAGCCGAGTTTTAAAACTTTGAAACCATATACTCCAAAAGGTTTGAGCATGGCTCAGCTTGGAAAATTTATGGATAAGACTTTCTCAGGTCGCTTGAACGAAGAAAAGATTAAACCCATCCGAGATATGTGGAAAGGGAAGTTAGTCTTGAAAGGAGTAGCGAATGAAATGGATGCGGAAAAGGCTGTTAAATTAGGCTTGGATGGTATTGTTGTTTCCAATCATGGCGGTAGACAATTAGACGCTGGAGAAAGTACGATTAAACCACTGACAAGAATAGCAGAAAAATATGGCGACCAAATTAAGGTTATGATGGATAGCGGGATTCGTTCAGGACCAGACATTGCTTGTAGCATGGCTTCGGGTGCTGCGTTTACCTTTTTAGGGCGAGCATTTATGTATGGTGTTGCAGCTTTGGGAACGCAAGGAGGTGACCATACGATCTCTATTTTAAAGACGCAGTTACAGCAAGTTATGGAACAGATTTGCTGTGAAACGACGAAAGAATTTCCAGATTTTTTGAAGAAATAACGATAGGTTTGAAGATTTTAACACTAGAAAGCATACAGTTTAAACGATTTTTATCTATACTTATTAATACTTAATCATTTTTAAAAAACACTTAACTATGAAAAAAATATTTACACTTCTGACTTTTATTTTTCTGACTAGTGCCATGCTTATTGGGCAGTGCTCTGATTTTGCTACGCCAAACTCTAATCACAAATTCTTTAACATGGATTATACTTTGCAAGCTGATAGAGATGCGGCTTTGGAAGGACTTGAATCTATTACCTATCCTGCAGGGACTGCATGTATGTGTGGAGACTCAGTTACTATAGTTACCACAGATCTTATAGTTCAAGATTCTGTTGGAGCAAATGACCGTTTTAGAATTCGTGCTGCTGGAGGAGATCCGGAATATTTTGGGGGAGTAAATGGAGACTTTCAGGGCTTTGTTACCTTCAGGTATATGGATGGGTCTGCAATGGTGTGCCAATATGGAACTACTAGCACTTCTAATATAAGTGACATTACGCCAATAGAAATTTACCCAAATCCAGTGCAGGATCAATTAACACTTATCGACGGGAAGGGAAAAGCAACTATTTTTAATGCTTTTGGTCAAGCCGTGAAGCAATTGACAATAAACGCTAATCAAGCGACCATCCAATTGGCTGGCTTATTAGATGGTCAATATTATTTACGTGTCCTTCAAGAAGACGGAACAATTGTGACGAAGCAATTTTCGAAAATTAACCATTAGATTGATAGAAAAAAAGAGATTCCTTGTTTAAGGGAAAAATGAAAGATATGGAACGATGCCTCTTACTTTTTTAAAAGGTAAGAGGCTTTTTTTATACCAAGCTTTTAGAGCAAAAAATTATAGCGTTTTAGTAGCCTAAATTAAATAGCTTAATAAGCAAATTGTAAATTATTGTAAATAAGAAAGATATGAATAGATTAATTTGTATTAAGATCAATTTAGTTTTTGCGATAGTATTATTTTCTTTATCCTGCACATCAACTAAAAATACATCGACTACCACTACTTCAATTAATCCTAGCTCGGCTAACCCAAGCTCAACTGATAAAAAACCCAATATCGTTCTTATTCTTTGTGATGATTTAGGGTATGGTGATATCCAAAGTTTGGCTCCAAAAACGAGTAAGATTAAAACATCTCATGTTGATAAACTAACTCAGGAAGGAATGGTGTTTACAGATGCGCATGCTGGGTCATCAGTTTGTACACCTACGCGTTATGGGATAATGACAGGACGTTATAGTTGGCGAACAAAATTACAAAGCGGAGTGGTATCTGGCTTTGAACCAAATCTAATTTTAGAAAACCGTCCAACGATTGGAAGTTTTCTTAAAAACCAAGATTATAATACTGCTATAATTGGAAAATGGCATCTTAATTTTCAATACGTAGACCCCGTTTCAAAAGAAACTCTTTCAAAACGATCAGTTAGAAGAAATTCCAAGAGTTCCAATCCAAAATCACGAAAATCAAGAAAACCCTTACCTCCAGTGGGATCTATAATACCAGATGGGCCTATTCATAGAGGGTTTGATTATTACCATGGTTTTCATCACGCTGGGAGTATGAAAGCAGTTATAGAGAACGACAAAGTGATCCTTCATGAAAATGAAATTAATATGTTGCCACGTTTGACAGATAAATCGGTAGAATACATTAATCAGCAAGCAGAAAATAAAGATGGAAAACCATTTTTCTTATATGTTCCATTAGGCTCTCCACATACCCCAATATTACCTACAAAAGAATGGCAAGGCAAAAGTGGACTTGGAGCTTATGCAGATTTTGTCATGCAAACAGATGCAACAGTTGGAGCGATAACTAGGGCACTTGAAGAAAATGGTTTTTCCGAAAACACATTGGTCATATTTAGTAGTGACAATGGTACTTCTAAAGCTGCAAAAATAGAAAAGCTCGCAGAAAAAGGTCATATAGTAAGTGGAGGCTATCGTGGTTCAAAATCAGATTTGTGGGATGGTGGACATCGTGTGCCTTTTATTGTAAAATGGCCAAACAAAGTAAAGCCTGGTTCTAAAAGTGGTGAGTTGATCTGTTTAACAGATGTTTTTGCTACTGTTTCTGAGATCATTGATGCTCCAATGCCCCGTAAAGCAGGAGAAGATAGTGTGAGTTTTTTATCAGCTTTAAGAGGAGGTAAAATAGAAAGTACGAGAGCTGGTGTAATCCATCATTCAATTAGTGGTCATTTTGCCTATAGATTGGATCATTGGAAACTGTTGCTGGCGAGAGGATCTGGCGGTTGGAGTTCGCCTAATGAAGAGGAAACTTCAGATATGCCTAAAGTTCAATTATACAACTTAGAAAAAGACCCTGCTGAAACTAATAATTTGTATGCTGAAAATCCAGAAAAAGTAGATGAACTTCTAAAACAACTGAAATTAGATATAGAAACAGGGAGAAGCACCAAAGGTGAATTTTCTGCAAATGATGTGGACGAAATTGTATTATGGAAAAGTGAAGCAAAGAAGTCCAAAGATTAATAGGAGAATGATTTTAAAACTATAAATGTAAGATTAGAGTTGATAATTGAAAGATTAGAGAAATATTTTCTTAGAGTTATCGATTAAATTCGGCTATATCTATTATAAGGAAAAGCTGTGATCAAACGATAAGTGCAATTTAAAATTCTTTGAAGTCAAAAAATAGACTGAGAAGTAAGACTTTTAAATTGCAATGAAAAAATACAAACAACTCAGTCCAGAGCAAAGATATACAATAGAATGTTTATTAATTAAGGGCTACAAACAAAAGGAGATAGCTCAAGCGATAGGGAAAAGTGAAAGTACGATAAGTAGAGAGCTGAATCGGAATGTCAATAAAAGAGGTAAACACGCAAAGGTATATAACTCAAAGAGAGCGCAATCAAAGACAGAAAAGCGTCATAATGAGAAGCGAAAGCATAAGCGACTTGAGGACAGGAATTTAGGTTACATAAGGGACAAATTAATAAATGAGAGGTGGAGTCCAGAGTATATATGTGAACGGGGGAAATTAGAATATGGAGATTTTGTGAGTCATGAAACGATATATAAGTATATCTGGAAATGTAAGCATAGCAATAAAAAGGAATTAAAGAAGGACAAACATTTACATAAGTACTTACGTCATCATGCACGCCGCCAGAAGCGTAGTAAACACAAGCAAAACAGGGGTTGCATACAAAATAGAGTATCAATAGAAAAGCGACCAAAAGTAATAAATGAAAGAAAAAGGCGAGGCGATTATGAAGTAGATTTAATGATGGGATCCAATCACAAGCCAGGTCTAATAGTATTGACAGATAGGAAGACAATAGAGACAAAATTGATAAAGATCAGTACGAAGAAAGCAAAATCGATAGCTAAGAAAATAATTAGGAAAATGAAGACTGAGAAGAAGATACATACACTTACGTTTGATAATGATCTTGCATTTGCAGAACATCAAGAAATAGCAAGGATATTGAATGTAAAAACATACTTCACCAGACCATATACATCTCAAGATAAAGGAACAGTAGAAAATAGAATCGGAGTGATAAGAAGGTTTTTCCCAAAAGGAACAGATATGCAAAAAGTGCATCATAGTACAATCAAAAGTGTGGAAAGAAAACTAAATAATCGACCCGTCAGAAAATTCGACTACCTTACACCTTTAGAGAAAAAGAAATCAATTAAAAAATTGCACTTATTACTTGATACCACAATATTAATAAAAGATTAATGATGAAAAATATTTTACTATACTGTTTATTTGGTTTTTTTTTCTTAACAGAAATATGTAGTCAAGACGTAGTTAAGCCAAACGTTATTATTTTCTATGCTGATGATCTAGGTTGGCAGGATACAGAGTTGGATTATGTCGGAGGAAAACCAGTTTTTGCTGAGACGCCCAACTTGCTCAGCTTGGCTGCTGAAGGAGCACAGTTTTCGCAAGCCTATTCCCCAGCGCCTACATGTGCACCGTCAAGAGCATCTCTCTTGAGTGGAAGGCATCCAATTAAAACAAAATTAACCCAAGTGTCTGGTGGGAGATTGCCTGGATTAACAAATAATCAATCTCATAATAAATTGATTAGCCCTTTTTATCCGCGAAGATTAGCAGTTGAAGAAACTACAATTGCTGAAGCATTGAGTCCTGCAGGATATGTTTCTGCTCAGATAGGTAAATGGCATATAGCTGGAGCTAATGATTTTCCTTTAGCAATAGATCAAGGTTTTAATGAACAATCGACAAGTAGAGGTATGCATCGAAATATGGGTGACAGATGGACTGGTTATGCCACAGATACTATAGGTGACCCTTATCAGATCGATACAGATGGAAGACCTTATGATGACGTAACAGAAGATGCATTAACATTTATGGAGGAAAATAAATCGGAACCGTTTTTTATGTATATGGCTCATTGGTTGGTTCATACGCCTATTCAAACTAGAGATTTATCATTGCTTACCTATTACTGTGACAAATTAGGTATTCCAGTACCTACTGAAGATACAGATATTACAACAGGAGGACATACCAATCCTTATTATGGAGCCATGATTGGAACATTAGATTGGAGTTTAGGTAAAGTAGTCAATTATTTAAAAGCTACAGACGACCCAAGACATCCAGGTAAAAAATTATTTGAAACAACGTATATTATCTTTTCATCAGATAACGGTGCATCCGAAATGGACGGAGATGAAATTGTTACAGATAATTTCCCTTTAGATTTAGGGAAAACAAGCGCAAAAGAAGGAGGTGTTCGAGTTCCTTTAATCATTACTGGTCCTGATATACCAGTAAATCAATTTGACAATGTTGTAAATGGTCTAGATTTTTATCCTACCATTTTATCACTTACAGGTACTATGGTAGCAGACAATATTTCTGACGATTTAGATGGCGCTGATTTAAGTTCTTTATTAAAGGAAGAATCTAATATAGTAGTAGATGCTGATGGAAATGAACGAAAGGATCTTTTTTGGCATTATCCACATGGAGGTGATGGAACCATGAGATCTTCAATTAGAAGTGGAGCCTATAAATTGTACAAGGTTTATGGACAAGCGGGAACGTTTTACGAAGCTTTTCAATTGTATAATTCAAATGGAACTAGCAATGACATAGAAGAAATGATAAACGTTATCGACGCGATGCCCGACGCAATAAAAGATGAGTTGATCGCGAAGCTAGAGATGTTTATATCACATGATAATACTAGGTTTCCAACATGGAATCCTGATTACTCAGAGCCTGATGCTCCTTTGCCAAATCAATTGCTTGTTCCAGCTGTAACTTCAGTATCTTATAATCAAGATACAAATATGGCTACTGCAACTGTTGCAAATTCTTCAGGTGAGGCAGCAATAGCTTTTGCATCTTTGCTTTATAAAGTGAACTCAGCAGCAGAGAGAGATGAATGGTTTGAATCTTTAGAAACAACTATAAACGGAAACACTATAACGGCAGAAGTTCCAGAAGATGCTACAGCAATTGTCTTTCATATGATTGATGAAAATAACTTTTTAGTGCTTTCAGAAGAATTCGAGATCCTTAAGGTTGCTGAAATAGTTCTTAATACAGTAGATGCAGAACAGAAATTTGAGCCAGAAAGCGACGATGTATTTGCTGAATTATTAGGAGGAACAAGAGTAGCTAATGCATATGTTCAAATGACAACAGAAGGAGGTGGAGACGGTTATATTGCCAATGTAAGAAGTAGAGCTGGTACTTCTGTCGAATGTGTAAAGATTAGCTTTAGAGTAAGGTCTAAAGCTGGAGATACTGCAAGTTTTGATGTGACAGTTGGTGGGGAAACACAAAGTTTTGAGTATATGAGTACGAGTGATGGAGATGATGTGTTTTATGAGTTTGATACGCCTATAACTTTTACTGATGAGATACAAGCTATGGAGTTTTTAGTGACTGGACTCATCAATTCTGATGCAGGTACAACACCGAGATTTAGAAATTACGATGTTACATTTCATTTAGACTTATCTACTGTAGGACTTGGGAATTTGGAAAATGTTAATGATCTTAAAGTGTTTCCTAATCCTGTTAAAGGAATTTTTAGCCTAAGCGAACCCGTAAAGTCAGGTGTGTTGTATAATTTAAATGGAGCAAAGACTTTCGAATTTGCTAGCCAATTTAGAGATATAAATATATCAAGTCTTGATACTGGCGTATACCTATTAAAAGTGACGCTTATAGATGGGAGTGAAAAGACTTTCAAAATATTGAAAGAATAGATTCCATGACAAACTATTTTTTATTTAAGTTGTTTGGTAACTATCTGTTTACAGTCATTACTCAAGAATTTTTAAAATCTCTATATTTAAATTGTAATAATGTTCAGAATAATACCAACACTATTTATAGTCTTCTGTTTTCAGTTGAATGTATTAATAGCACAAAATAGCTGGTATGAAATCTCCAACGATGTTCATAATCTTATTTATCAGGATGATATTGAAGGAACATTTACTAATAATCAATCCAATCCAGAAATAGGCGGCTTAAATACTAATCCTCTCGTTTCTAAGTTTGTTCGGGATGGTCAAGGAGATGCTTTTGTTGCCTTTAGATTGCCTAATCCTATAATAGATTTATCTGACCTTAACATTTCTTTGAAAGCCTATATTTCAATAGAGACATCAGAACTCACCTCTGATAATAATAGGCTTCGAATTGAATTAAGAAATTCAGTATTAGGAGAAAATGTTAGTATTTATGAAGATGCTGAATTTGCAGTAGGGGAGACTTGGGAATTTCTTAGTATTGGTTTTGATAGCGCCACTATACCACCTGAAGTTCTTGCAACTGGAGGGTATGACTTAATATGGATAGGATTTGCTGTAGAACAGAATGCTGAGCCAATAACCTATTACATAGATGGTATAAAAGGAAGTGTCTCACAACTGGATACGACTGTATATGCAGATTTTCTTGCTGGTTCGTGGGGAGTAACGTTTCCTGTTTTTGGTGGGGAACGACTTGATTCAGAAGTAGCAGGTGGTTATGACCTCGTCAGCGGAGCACAAGAAATCGTTGATGAATTGCCTGAGGTAGGACATATTATTACTAACCTTAGTTATTTTGCCCACTCACATTATTTCACTTTTAGTACGAATGCAAATATTGATCTTGCCACAGAAATAGATCCTAGTTTAGTACCAACTAGTCCTAACGATGAAATCATATTTGATGTATTAGACATTTTTAAAAATTCTGGAAAAAGAATAATACTATATATCCATGTTGGATATATGAATAGAGTGGATTCATCTATTCATGTTGCTTGGGAAAACTATTATAATACTAATTTTAATGGTGATGAATATGCAGCATACGAGTATATGATGAAAGGGTTCATAGAGGTGGTAAAGGACTATGCTGATGGATATTGGCTAGATGGAGGAGCTACGTTAACCAATGATGGGAGATTAGATGATTTTCATGCAATGATTCGATCTACTGATCCAGATGCTGCAATTTCAATACAAGGGAACCCTGATTCTTTTAGAGATATTGATGGTAATCATTTATTTGTTGATTCGGATGGTCTTGACGATATGGATTCTACTGATTATAGAATAATGAGGTTTAGACCTCTAATAAATCTAGGAAATTATACAGGCGGCCACATAACACCCTTAGGACAAGGTGCACCACCTAACTCCTGGGCTTACGAAGAGTATACAATTCCTGACATGATACAGGAACCTTTGATAGATTTTAATGGGAGACCCATTGTAAAACATGGTTGGTTTCCTATGAGAGAAAGATGGCATTCACCAAGGAAACCGTTGGTGTTTGTCGATAGGGAACAGGTTTATCGTTTTACAAGAAGAATAACTGATGCAAACGCCGGAGTTACTTTCGCAAGTACGACCACTGAAGATGGTAATAGAAAAGGATATATGATGGCTGATGAAATGGCTTTGTTTAAAGTCGTTAATGATAGACTGGCAATTACACCTATGCCTGATTATGTGCCTTATGTCAGACCTGCCGGTGCATATTTAGTTGGGGAGAATCCAGTTTCTACTTTACAGACTGATGTTGACTTAGTTGATATTTCTGTTTTTCCAAATCCCGCTAACTCCAAATTGTTCATCGATATGGATTTGGAAGATGTACAGCGTGTAGAGTTGATGATGACTAATTATTTAGGTCACAAGGTCACAGCACTTACTGTTGACTCTAATGCTAATCAGCGGATTGAATTGAATATTTCGGATTTAGTAAGTGGTATTTATTATCTGCAGATAGGAATAAAGGGACAGAACTATTTCACTCAAAAAATCTTAGTTCTTAGTAATTAAGTACACTGTACTTTTAGTAATCAACGAGTCACTAAACCATTTTCGTAATTGCAGACGGAATTACCTGTTGTATAATGAAGGGTAATTGTTCCTGAAAAAACTTTTTCGACTTCAAGTGGTACAATTGGGTTATAGGTTCTGAAGTATTCTTCTGTGTTATTCTTGACTACACCACCAGCGCCTTTTGCTAACGCAAGAGGGATATCAAACTTTGTATCACCAATTTCGACATTGTTAATCGTTACGGCAATTGTTGGCTTACTTGGGAACAGGTCCCAAGCGGCTTCTTTTTCATCTGGAGTATCAAAGTGAAAATGTATTCTCCCTTTATGGTCGCTATTTACAGATGTAGGGCAATCTTGCCCAAATAGAAAAGAGCTGAAAAGAGTGGAGAGAAATAGTGTAAATATTTTTTTCATTACAAATTGTGTTTTATGTGCTATCAATTTAGCTTTATAGCTTATTCTAATGTAGAGTTTCAATAAAATAGAATGGTGTGAAAAAACATCATTTTTTTGCGAGAATCTTTCATTTGGATAGTTTTGGCGCTAAACGCCACTGAACTTGCCATTTTCGTCACTCTTATTTTTAATGGTATATTTTAGCAAGACTTGGAAAGATTAGCGTAAATTTTGTTTTTTATTACTCTCTACCTTTATAGTACTAATCTTAACAATATTTAAATAATATAGACACTTTAAATGTCCGAACTTGATTGTAGCTTTAACTGGTTATCATTCTTCTTTTATACTATTTCAATAGCAACAATGAATAAGCTACAATATTTCACTCTTTTAATACTTGTTGGCATTCTACCATCTTTGTCTGCTCAGACCATAAATTCAGGTATAGATTACGAGAAGTTCTTGTCAAACCATGAGATGGTGTGGAGTATGGTTCCTGATAATTGGCAATTGTCGCCCTTTTCTGGCAATGGAAATGTAGGATTCTTATTCTATCAGACAGAAGGAGAAGCTAAAAATACGATGTCTTTGCATGTAGGCAGACATGATTATTATGATCACAGAGAAGCGCCAAAAGAAAAACAATTAATTTGGATTTATCGAGGTAGGTTGCCTTTAGGACATTTTAATTTTACTTCTAAAGGAAATATCACTGGGATTGATATGCGTCTAAGCTTATGGAATGCCGAATTAACAGGTACCGTTTTCACCAGTGAAGGGTCTTACAATATCCGAGGTTTGACGCATAGTGATAATGATGTCGTTTTCTTTGAGACAGATGCTAATGAAGGAGAGTCCATACAAATAACTTGGCATCCTGATGATCCTGTATCTTCTGTTTGGGAAACATTGCAAGCAGGTGGCGGTCCTCGAAAAGGTGGTATGTGGCAAGAAATGATAAATGACCCGATGCCGATGCCCGAAAAATATACCTTGAGTGAACAAAATGGCATCAATTTCTGCTATCAACCCTTATATCAAAATAGAGGAGAAACAACAACAAGTTGGAAAACGAAAGGAAGTACAAGTGGAAAGCAGGAATTATTAGTCAGTGTACATCATAGCTATCCAGAAAAAAATAGTATGGATATCGTTGCCGATAATATAAATAATGCGGAACAAGCTCTTGCCGAAAACATGTTCATTGACAGCCACAGAAAATGGTGGCATGAATACTATCCGCTTAGTTTTTTGACAATTGATGACACTGAGAAAGAAGCTTTTTACTGGATACAGATATACAAGTTTGCATCAGCTTCTCGAGAAGACGGCCCTATAATGGATCTCATGGGACCTTGGTATAATAGAACCTTTTGGCCAATGGTCTGGGGTGATTTGAATGTTCAATTACAGTATTGGACTCATCTCGCTGCCAATCGTTTATCTGTCGGTGAATCTTTACCGAATAACATTGATAAGTATGCTGAGAATTTAGAAGGGAATGTTCCAGATCACTGGATAAACAGTGCTGCAGTTGGCGCTTTGTTTCCTCAGGATATGGATTCTTATAATGGAGGAAAAGTTCCTGACATGTTGACTTGGATCTTACATGATTATTGGCTGCATTGCCAATTCGCAGGAGATAAGGAAAGGATAAAGACTAAATTATATCCAATTTTAAAAAAGGCTTTCAATAGTTATTTGAATTATTTTGAAGAAAATACATTGACCGACGAAGATGGAACGATTCATATTAAGCGAAGCTGGTCACCTGAGTATAAACCCGGTCGTGGACAAGATATTAATTTTACAATTGCACTTATTAAGTGGAGTAGTGAGACCTTATTAAATATTAATAAGGAACATGAACTAAATGACCCATTAGCTCCTAAATGGAAACATGTATCGGATAATTTAGTAGACTTTCAAATTGACGAAAATGGTCTGCGTATTGGGAAACACATTGCTTTTAATAAACCACATCGACATTATTCTCACTTACTGGGATTTTATCCATTGTCTGTTATCTCTCCAGATACGGAAGAAAATCGAAAACTGATTCGTTCCTCATTAGATCATTGGCTTGATGTTACCATTAACAGCACGATAGAGATAAAAGCAATGCCTGTTACGGGTTATACGGCAACAGGAGCTTCCTCCATGTATGCTACTTTAGGTGATAAAGAAAAAGCACTTTACTATCTGAAATTTTTTATCAATCACAAAAATGTATCGCCTACGACTATGTATAGCGAGGGGAAAAGCAACCCAGTGATTGAAAGTCCCTTATCCTTCGCGACCTGTGTTCATGATATGTTGATTCAAAGTAATAATGGAAAAATAATAATATTCCCTGGTACGCCAGATGAATGGAGCAATGCGGCTTTCCATCAGTTAAGAACGCAAGGTGCTTTTTTGGTATCCGCTAAAAAAGAGAAAGCTAAAACTCAATTTGTGATAGTTGAGAGTTTGGTTGGTTCGTCCCTTGTCATTAATCCAGATATTGAAAATCCTAATCTTTATATAGAAGGAAAGAAAGTCAGTAAAAGAAAATTGGGGGAACGAGATGAAAATGGATTCTATTCTTTCGATCTGAAAAAGGGGGAATGTGCAATTTTATCTGTCCTTCCGCTAAAGAAAACAGATTTAACTATTCGCCCAATTGCCGTAAAAGAAAAGGATAAAAACTTGTTTGGTTACAGTGAGAAAACAGCAAGGTTGTCGGGACATAAGTACTACAGTGCTCAATAATAAGTTTTGGATTAATGAATAGAATAATTATGAATAAATTATTGAAGTTTTCCTTAAGTGTTTTGTTCTTTACTGGCTTGGCTTGTTCGCATTCGTCTTTCACTGGGGACAAAAGTCCTGTGAAAAAGAAAAAGCCGAATGTAATTTTCTTCTTTACGGACGACCAAAGATTTAACTCTTTGAGTATGACGGGGCACCCGGTTGCAGAGACACCAAACTTTGACCAATTGGCGAAGGAAGGAGTTTTTTTTGACCAAGCTTTTATTACCAGTCCGATTTGTGGTCCAAGTAGAGCTAATATCTTCACAGGTCAATGGGAGCGTAAAAATAAAATTGGTTTTTCTTCAGTTAGTAAAAATACTATTTCAGAAGAATCCTTTGCTGATACTTGGTTGATGCAATTAAAAAATGTGGGTTATTCGACCGCTTTTATCGGTAAGCATCATACTAAAATTGCTAACAGTAAGAATACGCCTCTCAATCATGGGGTAGATTTTTCATATTATGGAAGCGGTCACCTTGGGTTTCGATTAGCAAGGCATAAAGTATTTTCTAATCTAAAAAACCGTACCCAAGTCGAAGGACTTTTTGAGGCAACTAAAGCTTTTCTACAACAGGATAACGAATACGACTATTTTTATAAAAATTTTGAAGACAAAAATAAGTTCAATTTAAAACAAAGAAATGAGGATGAACCTTTTGCTATTTGGTTAAATTTTAATCTTCCTCATGCCAGTAGTATTCATGGATTGGGTAATGATCCTGAAGACCCCGAGCATTACAGAACTAAATATGAGGATGATTTAGACGCATTCCCTTTTCCCGATAATTATCCGCAACAGATTAGCTTGCCTGAAGATGTTTATGCTTCCTCTGATTTAATGAAGTATTATGTTACAGATAACAAAAAACAACTTTTGGACAAAAAGTTAAAAATGGCTCGGAGCAATTATTCTCTTGATAAATGCCTGGGTGATTTGAGAGCTTATCTTAAAGAACTTGGTGAAGATGAGAATACGATTATTATTTATGCTTCTGACCATGGTGTAATGTTAGGAGAGCACGGATTGGGCGGAAAAACAATTTTGTATGACGAGTCAGTCAGAATTCCTCTTACTGTTTACTCTCCCTCTTTTGGTGAAAAAATCCAAGGAAAATACATTAGTAAACCAGTCGTTGGACAAGATATTCCAGCGACTATCTTAGACATGTGTGGGATTGATATTCCTTCGTCTTATCAGGGTCGTAGTTTGTGTCCCTTGATTGAAGGCGAAAAAACAGATTGGCGAAAAGATGTCTTTTTAGAAAACTTATTTACCCAACAAGGCTATCCAAGGCAGGAAGGAGTAAGAGATAATCAGTTCAAATATATAAGGTCGTTTAGTAAAGTAGATGACCGTAATTTATACTTACCTAATCAGACTGTTGAGACAGACGAAAAACCGATCTATGAAGAACTATTTGATATTGTAAATGATCCTAAGGAAGCTAATAATCTGGCGGATAATTCTGCTTACGCAAAGACTTTAAACGTTTATAGAAAACGCTGTAAAGAATTAGTGAAAGAATGTGGAAAGAAATAGATGAAGCATATATTTTTTCAAACTGTTTATAGACTTAATCGATTTCCACAATTTCATATTTGAAAATAAAACAATAATAATTCTCTCGAAATCTGTAAATATAATGTCTCAACAAGTAAAGAAATTTAAAAAAATCCTAATAGCGAACCGAGGCGAAATAGCAATACGAATCCTCCGAGCAGCTTCAGAACTTCGTATTAGAACAGTAGCCATGTTTACATACGAAGATCGATATTCTCTCCACCGATATAAGGCAGATGAAGCTTATCAAATTGGTAAAGATGATGACCCACTAAAACCTTATTTAGATATCGAAGGTATAATCAAATTGGCCAAAGAACAGCAAGTAGATGCGATTCATCCAGGTTATGGTTTTCTTTCGGAAAATGTAAATTTTGCAACTCGCTGTCGCCAAGAAGGAATCACTTTTATTGGTCCAAAGCCTGAAGTGATGAATAAATTGGGAGACAAAGTCGCGGCCAAAAAAATTGCACGAGAAGTTGAAGTCCCTTTGATTGAAGACAGCAAACAAGAATTGACATCAGAGGCAATCGTTTTGGAAGAAGCAGAACGTATCGGTTTTCCCATCATGGTGAAAGCTGCCGCAGGCGGTGGTGGTCGTGGTATGCGAGTCGTTCATAATGAAGTGGAACTAAAGAAAGCATACAAGGAAGCGAAAGGTGAAGCATTGACAGCTTTTGGAGATGATACTATTTTCTTGGAGAGATATGTAGTAGATCCAAAACATATTGAAGTACAAGTATTGGGCGATGAGCACGGTACGATTTATCATTTATTTGAAAGAGACTGTTCTATACAAAGGCGTTTTCAAAAAGTAGTAGAAGTTGCACCTGCTGCTAATATCAAACAAACGACCAAAGATTCTCTATACGAGTATGCCTTACGTATCGCTCGACACGTAGGTTACAGCAATGCAGGTACCGTCGAATTTTTAGTAGACAGAGAAGAAAATATTTACTTCATAGAAGTGAACCCCAGAATACAAGTAGAGCACACGATCACAGAAGAAATAACAGGCATAGACATTGTCCGAGCACAGATATTGATTGCTATGGGATACCCACTTTCCCATCCTACTATTTTCATAAAAAATCAAAGCGACATTACTTGTTCTGGCTTTGCTATTCAATGTAGAATTACTACTGAAGATCCTGCGGACAATTTCAAACCTGATTATGGTACCCTTATAGCGTACCGTAGTGCAGGTGGTTTTGGAATTAGATTAGACGCTGGGTCTGCTTATGCAGGTGCTAAAATTTCTCCTTTCTTTGATAGTATGTTGGTGAAGGTGACTGCTTCTGGTCGAACACTTAAGGGGACTTCAGAACGATTGCAGCGAGCCTTATCAGAATTTCGAATTCGTGGTGTCAATACCAATATGGGATTTGTGCAAAATTTGTTAAAAAATCCAACCTTCCAAAGTGGGGATATTACGACGAGTTTCATTCCTGATCATCCCGAACTATTGAACCCAAATCGCTACAAAGATAGTGGAACAAAAATGCTTCGTTACCTCGCTAATGTAATTGTAAATGGTAATAATGATGTCAAATTCAAAGACCCTGATAGAATATTTCGTAGACCTATCGTACCTGCTTTTGATAGCAAACAAGCTTATCCTAAAGGAACGAAAGATCTATTAACTGAATTAGGCCCTGATAAATTTGCAAGCTGGTTAAAAAATAAAAAAGAGATACAATTTACCGATACCACCTTCAGAGATTCGCATCAGTCTTTACTGGCGACTCGTGTACGTACTCGCGATATGTTGAAAGTAGCAGAAGGCTTTGCACGTCATCATGCTGACGATGTTTTTAGTATGGAAGTATGGGGAGGAGCAACCTTCGATGTTTGTTTGCGTTTTTTAAAGGAATGTCCTTGGAAGCGATTAGAGCTTTTGAGACAAGCTATACCGAATATTCTATTTCAGATGTTGCTAAGAGGTTCCAATGCTGTAGGATACAGTGCCCATCCTGATAACCTCGTAGAAAAGTTTATAGAGCAGTCCTGGAATAATGGTCAAGGTGTAGATATTTTTCGAATCTTTGATTCACTCAATTGGACAGAGGCTATGACTACCAGTATTACTGCAGTACGTGAACGAACGGGGGGTATAGCGGAGGCTTGCATGAGTTATACAGGTGATATCACGGATCCGAATAAAAAGAAGTTTAATCTAAGCTATTATCTTGACCTTGCCAAAAGATTAGAAGATGCAGGTGCACATATTTTATGTATCAAGGATATGGCCGGTTTATTAAAGCCTGCTGCTGCAGAATTACTCATCAATGAATTGAAAAAGTCAGTGGACCTTCCGATCCATTTGCACACACATGATACTTCTTCCATTCAATCGGCTACTTATCTAAAAGCAATTGAGGCGGGTGTTGATGTGGTGGATGTTGCGATAAGTTCAATGTCAGGCTTGACTTCTCAGCCGAGTTTCAATTCTGTAGCTGCAATGTTAAGTAGTAATGAAAGAGAAAATAAAGTGGATCAATCTTCCTTAAACCAATACGCTAACTACTGGGAGGCAACTCGTCAATATTACTATCCATTTGAGACTGAACTCATGGCAGGTACCGCTGAAGTATATGAGCATGAAATTCCTGGAGGTCAGTATTCAAATCTCCGTCCGCAAGCACGGGGACTTGGACTTGAAGATCAATTTGAAACCATCAAAACAAACTACCGAACCGTCAATGATTTATTAGGTGGTATTGTCAAAGTTACTCCGTCTTCAAAAGTTGTAGGGGATATGGCTATGTTTATGACTTCTAATAATTTGACAAAAGAAGACATATTAGAAAGGGGAAATACGCTTGCATTTCCAGATAGTATGAAAGCACTAATGCGAGGCGATCTTGGACAAATCTCAGGAGGCTTTCCAAAAGAATTTCAGGAGATGGTTTTGAAAGGGGAGCAACCGTATACCAATCGACCGAATGTTCATTTAGACCCTATTGATTTTGATAAAGCTTATGTTGATTTCAAAAAGGAATTTGGGGAGTATGTACATTTCAATGACTTAATTTCTTATCTTTTATATCCGAAAGTTTTTACAAATTTCCATGAACACTTTGAAACTTACGGAGCAGTACGTGACATACCGACACTTGCTTTCTTTTTTGGTTTAAAACCGAATGAAGAAATTTATATTGAAATTGCTAAAGGGAAAAAAATTCTTGTTCGGTTTGTTAATAGAACAATTCCGAATGAGCATGGTATATCTACTGTTTACTTTATGTTAAATGGTCAGGCTCGTTTCATTGATATTAAAGATCATAGTGTAAAAACGGATACAATTGTATATAAAAAGGCAAATGCAGAAAATGAAGTAGGTGCACCATTGCAAGGTAGTCTTTCTAAAATATTGGTAAAGGAAGGCGAAAAAGTAACCGTAAACACGCCGCTTTTTATAATAGAAGCGATGAAGATGGAGAGTACGATTACATCACCGATAGCTGGAATTGTTAAGCAGGTTTATATTTCAGAAAAAACAATGGTGGAGCAGGGTGACTTGGTAGTAGAGATTGAAGCTTAATTTGGTAGTTGTAAAAATGAAAAATAGCGTCATATTTAATTGTTTTGTACATATAATCCTTTTAGGGTTGTACGGATGTATACAAAATGAAAGAATAGAACATTCTAAAAAAGTAAATTTTGACCAAACTAGTAATTGGGCAATTTTAAATAAGAGTGATGGAGGGAAATATGAAAATACGTACTCCTGGAATTTTACATTAAAGCATCCCGCAAATTACGTTCTACAAGTGGTCTTTGATAAACTGCCTGAGCACTCAGCTAAAGGAATAATTAAACTTGATGAGCAAGAAATACAAGGTGTATTTGAAAAAAATTATACAACTTATGATGATAAAATAGTTTCAGAATTTAAAGGTGTATTTAAAAATAGTACGAAAGACAGTAAGCATATTTTGACTTTAGTAACGGAAGCAAATTTTGAGCATGTCAGAATTATTCCTTCATACAAAACATCTATCGGTTCTAACGCATACCATAATGAATGGATGCAAATGCATGAATCTCCAGAAAAGCAGGCCTCTTTAAAATGGTTTAAAGACGCAAAGTTTGGGATGTTTATTCACTGGGGATTGTATTCGCAAGCAGGAGGAATGTGGAAAGGGACAAAAATTAATGATGCACCTCATCCAGGCCCCAAAGTAGCAGAATGGTTGATGCATGCTTTTCAAATTCCAAGAGCAGAGTATGCTGAATTGGCAAAGACATTCAATCCTGATAAGTCTTTTGCTCAGAATATAGCAAAGCTGGCTAAGCAATCGGGGATGAAATATGTAGTCATTACCTCTAAGCATCATGACGGATTTGCCTTATTTAATTCTAAATGTTCGGAATACGATATGTTGGATGCAACCCCTTATAAGTCAGACGCAATTAAAGAATTATACGAAGCTTGTTTGAGTGAAGGGCTAGGATTTGGGGTCTATTACTCGCATGGAAATGATTGGCAGGATGGAGGCGACGGTAACTATGAAAACGTTAAAAAGATAAACGATTCATTAGGGATTTATACCCATGCTATGGGCAAAAACTTATGGGACCCAAGTCCGAATACCCATGCTGATTATTATGAAACTAAAAGTTATGTGCAGATTAAAGAGTTGTTAGAATTGTTACCCGAATTGCGTTTAATTTGGTTTGACGGAGAAGGGTTTACGACTGAGGAGCAATCTTTTAGATTTTACAAAATGGTTTATGATGCCAATCCAAACGTCTTAGTGAATAGAAGGGTAGGATGGGCATTTGGAGATTATTTAGATGCAGGAGATAATAAAATTCCTTCAGCAGATGAGAAGCTGACTAAATATTGGGAAACCTGTGGAACTACCAATAATTCTTGGGGTTATAAAGAGTATGATCAAGATTGGAAAAGTACCAGAGAATTGTTGTATTACTTTGTAGATATTTTATCAAAGGGAGGAAATTACTTATTAAATATAGGACCTGATGGGGACGGACATGTGCCAACAAAAAGTGCTAAGAGTTTGTTAGAGATTGGGGAGTGGATTGCTGTCAATGGAGAAGCTGTTTACGGCACGACTTCTTGGACTATTGCTCGAGAAGGACAAGATGAAACGCTTTTAATAGGGACCGGTCATAGAGCTGCAAAAGGTTTTGATCGTAACTTTACTAAAGATGATTTTTGGTTTACTTCAAAAGGAAATTCAGTCTATGCGATTTCATTAGTGCCTTCTTCTGGTTCTATTTTAATACGTTCTCTAAGTAAAAAAGCAGGGACTATTGAAGATGTTAGTATCCTTGGGATGGGTGAAATTAAAAATTGGTTGCAAATAGAGGAAGGTCTTGTTGTTAACCTATTGAATAAAATTGAAAATAAAAACGGGTTTGTTATTAAAGCAGATTTGAAATAAAAATTAAATACAAAACGCATGGTTAAAAAGATTTACATAACAGTAATATTTTTATTTTTAATTGTAGGTTATATAGGGGCTCAAAGTCTTTGGTATGAAAATTCAAGTAGCACAGATGATATCAATTTTGTTAGCGCAAATAGAGGTACATTTACCACAGATGAAACAAACCCAGAATCAAGTGGTGTAAACTCAAATGCTACAGTTTCTAAATTTGTAAGAGATGGGCAAGAAAATCCTACATTTCGTTTTAGATTAACTAATCCAATAACAGATTTATCTTCTTATACTATTTCATTAAAAGCATATACAACCTTAAAAACTGCTGATTTTAACACAACAAATGGAAGGGTTCGTCTTTACTTAAGAAACTCAAGTATTGGAGGACCAAGCAATTTATCTTTAGACTTAAACTTTTCTGAAGGAGAAACTTGGGAAGTTTTTTCTTACAATTTTGATGGACTAACGATTCCTGATGATGTTGCATTAGCAGGTGGTTATGACCAAATAATGGTTGGACTGGCTACAGGAGACAGTGGAGGACTCACATCAACTTATTATATAGATGCTATTTCTGGATATTCTGAACAATCCGTACCGAAAGCAACTTTTCTATCCGGCTCGTGGGGGGTAAGGTTTAATCTAGACGGAGGTATTAGATTAGATAATAGCAGTAGTGATGATTGGGTTGTTGGCGTACAAGAACTTGTAGATAACTTACCAGCGGTTGGTCATGTAATTACAAATGCTACACACCCTGCACATGGCTATTATTATACGTTAAGAGATAATCCTTATGTAGATGTTGCTACAGAAATTCATCCAGCAATGGTGCCCACCTTAGAAAATGAACAAATAATATTGGATGTTATTGATGTCATTAGAAATTCAGGGAAAAAAGTAATTCTATATTTTAATACAGGTGGGCCATCAGCACTCCAAGGTAATAGCGACGTAGAATTACAAATTAAAGCAGCTTGGGAAGCTTATTACAATAACAAGTTTGCTGGAGATGAAGGTATGGCGTGGAGAACTTTAGTAAAAGGATACATTGAACGATTTAAAGGGTTGGTCGATGGTTACTGGTTTGATAATGTAACTAATTTACCTGGAGAAGTAAGTGATTTTGTAGCGATGGTAAGAGAAACAGACCCTGATGTAGCTATTACTTTGAATAACCTAAAGTCTTATGTAAAAGATGAAAATGGCAATGATATATATGTAGATTCTGATGGAATTGATGATGATGATCCTTCAGATTATAGAGTTAGAAATTTTGAAGCTACCGACCCATATATGGATTATACAGCAGGTCACCCTACACCTTTAGGTACAGGAGCACCTCCAAACTCTTGGGCCTACGAAGAGTTTCTTTTTCCATTAATTGTCGAAAACCCATGGGATTCATTTGATGGTGTTAAGTTGGCATTAAAACATTATTTTGCCCCGATTAGAGAACGATGGAGTGTACCTAGTGCTGATTTAGTCTTTGAAGTAGAACAAGCATACCGCTTTGTAAGAACTTTTACAGATGCTGGAGCATGTATTACCTGGAGTACTACAATTTCGAATGGTTTTATTACGGACGATGAAATGGAAATAATGTTAGAACTCAATGATAGAATGTTAGAAGAACCAAAACCAGATTACATAACTTATGTAAGACCAGACGGAGCATATTTGGTGGGAGAAGGACCTTCATCTATTAGTTCTGTCAACGAGAAGGATGTTACATTTTATCCAAATCCTGTAAGTAATGTGTTAACAATTACAGCAACATCTCGGGATATAAATCACATACAAGTTATATCTTCAACTGGAACAAAAGTAATTGAAAAAGAATGGGATATAGGTTCTGTAACAACAGAATTGGATTTGTCTTATTTAAATGCTGGAATTTATTTTATTAATATTTCAAATGATAATAGTCACAGCATCACTCGAAAACTTATAATAGCTAAGTAGATAATTAATTACGTACAATCATGAATAAATTTATAACCTGTTTATTGTTATGCTCCATTGTACAGATTTCTAATGCTCAATTTTTGTGGTATGAAAATGAAACAGATACCTATCAAATTGAATTCGAAAGTACAACAGAAGGAACTTTTTATACAGATGTTGCCAATCCTGATGATACTGGAATTAATACAAATGCTATTGTTTCTGAGTTTAACAGAGAGGAAGGGTTAAAGGGATCTCTACACTTTGATTTGTACAACCCCGTAACGGACTTCTCCGCTTATACGGTTACGATTAAAGCCTATTTAGATTTACCTACTGCGTCGCTAAGCTCAAGTAATTCGAAATTGAGAGTGTTTTTTGAAAGCTCTTCCGTGGGTAATCGGGTCTTTCAACAATTGAATTTTACAGTTGGACAAGCATGGCAATCTTTTACCTTTGATTTTGACGGATCTGAAATTCCGCAAGAAGTATTAGATGCGAATGGTTATGATCTTATTGAAATAGGTTTTGCTAATGGAAGTACAGTTGAACCTGCCATGACCTACTACCTTGATGCAATAAGTGGAACAACAGAACAAGTAGTAAATGCCGCAGAACAAACAGCGGGTTGGTTGTCTGGCTCATGGGGAGTGACCTTTCCTGTTTTTGGAGGAGAGCGATTAGATACTGAAGTTGCAGGTGGCTACGACCTACCGAGCGGTGCTCAAGAAGTTATTGATGAACTTCCTGCCACCGGTCATATCATTACAAACTTATCCTATTTTGCGCATTCCCATTATTTTACTTTGAGAGAAAATAACAATGTAGATGTAGCTGCCGAAATACATGAAAGTTTGGTTCCCAGTACAGAGAATGAAGCCATAATTCTTGAGGTACTCCAAAAATTTCAAGATTCAGGAAAGAAAATTATTTTGTACATCTCTACAAATTATTTGGATAGAGCAGATGATGACACACAAGCTGCTTGGGCAGATTATTACACAGACAAATTTGCAGGCGATGAGTACTTGGCATATAGAGATTTGGTAGAAGGTTATGTAGAGCGTGTAAAAGATTATGCCGATGGCTATTGGTTAGATACAACTACTGAGCTTAGAGATGATGAAAATCTTGTAGATTTTATTGAAATGATTAGAGCAACTGATCCAAGCGCTGCTATTTCAGTCACTGGAGTCACCACTGAAGAAATTGTTACTAATTTCACTGATAAAAACGGTGAGGATATTTTAGTGGATTCGGACGGGCTTGATGATGTCGATGACAGGGATTACAAGATTTCAAGGTTTCATGCGGTCAATGCTTATCATGATTTTACAAGAGGACATGTAAGCTCCTTAGCATCAGGAGCACCGCCCAATTCATGGGCTTATGAAGAATTCACGATACCAGCTATGGTTGAAAATCCATGGTCAATGTTTGAAGGGAATACTGTATTAAAACATGCATGGTTTCCAATAAGAGACAAGTGGCATTCTCCTAATGCAAGCTTAATGTTCGGAATTGAAGATGCCTATAGATTTACCAAGCAGATTGTAAATGCGGGTGGGGGAGTCACCTTTGCCACCACCATAAGTCGTTGGGAAAGTAACAGCAATAACAAAGGATATATGATGTCTGATGAAATGGAGATTATGAAAGAAGTTAATGATAGATTGCTATCTGTTCCTATGGCTGATTGCGAACCTTATGTTAGACCAGAAGGGGCTTATCTTGTCGGCGAAGGGCCTGTGGTATCTGTTAGTTCTTTAAACAAAACGGATTTCAAATTGTATCCTAATCCTGTGGCTTACTCGTTGACTATTACTAGAACATATCCTGATATAGATCACATATTAATTGTGTCTGCGATGGGGACAAAAGTAATGTCTAAGAAATGGGAAAGTGGTTCATTATTAACACAACTGGATTTGTCTGGATTAAATTCAGGGATTTATTTTATAAATGTATCAAATGATAATAGTCAAAGCATTACTCGAAAACTAATAATAGCTAAGTAGAAAATGACAAAACAAATATCAATCATTGTTACGAACTTAATGATCATTTTCTTATTCATAGTTTCCACAGGATGTGAAAACGATAATGTCAAGATAGAAGTCATAAAAGAGAATGGAATGGTACTTGTTCCAAGTGGTACACTCAATATGGGCGGAGATAATGATCAAGCTGATCAAAATGAATTCCCAAAACATAAAGTGGTTGTCAATGGTTTTTGGATGGATGAGACTGAAGTAACTAATAAACAGTTTTCTGAGTTTGTCGATGCTACAAATTATATTACGATAGCAGAAAGACCAATTGAATGGGAAGAAATAGAAAAGACACTACCACCCAATACACCGAAGGTTCCTGATAGTCTATTGCAGCCAGGAGCACTAGTTTTTGAAAAAACAGATCAACCCGTTCCATTGAATAATCCAGGTCATTGGTGGAAATGGACATTAGGAGCAAATTGGCAACACCCCAATGGACCTGATAGCAATATAGATACTAAGATGAATCACCCTGTTGTACACATTGCATGGGAAGATGCCTTAGCATATAGCGATTGGTCAGGAAAAAGGTTGCCTACAGAAGCCGAATGGGAATGGGCAGCCAGAGGAGGTAAGGTAAATATGATCTATCCATGGGGTAATGAACCAGTAGAAAATGGAGAAGCAAAAGCTAATTTTTGGCAAGGGTTATTTCCATATGAAAATACATTAAAAGATGGCTTCGTAACCACAGCTCCAGTAAAATCTTATCCTGCTAATAACTATGGTTTGTATGATATGGCAGGTAATGTCTGGGAATGGTGTTCTGATTGGTTTGATACAGAATACTATAGTAAGACGAAAGCTAAAGCAGGCAATAATAAAGGGCCACAAAAGAGCTATAACCCTTCTATGCCTTATCAGCAAGAAAAGGTAATAAGAGGTGGTTCATTTCTATGTAATGATGACTACTGTTCTGGTTATCGGAATGCTCGTCGTATGGGCTCAACTCAAGATACTGGATTAAGTCACACTGGATTTAGATGTGTTAGAGATACAGATATGGAGAAGTAGTATATATTAAGGTTGTTTTTATACTTAAGTAGGAATCAAATAAAATGTATTCAAATCTGTAATAAGCTCATATTATAATTCAAAGAAATCTGTTGAGGTGGTCTGATTACCAATTAATTTTCTCTTAAATTCTTTCAGTGAAAATAGTTTTCCAAAAGGAATAGAATCTTCAATTATTTTGAAGCA
>Ga0209187_1000381_pt1 | contig 82607 bp, 66 predicted proteins | sample BantaG_FD_187430 | JGI IMG/M metagenome (GOLD analysis project Ga0209187, IMG submission 187430) | Marine algal microbial communities from Bantry Bay, Ireland - BantryBay_4 metaG (SPAdes) (version 2) | ecosystem: Host-associated > Algae > Red algae > Unclassified | place: Bantry Bay, Ireland...
CCGCCACGCCCTCACCATCCGAGTCGCCGCTATCAACCTACGACGACTCATCAACCTCGGCCTCAACCACAACGGCACCACCTGGAACCTCGCCTAAAAGCCCCCAGGCAACACCACCAAACACGCCGACATCACCCACCCGCAGCGAGACCCGACGCCGCCGCGACTCCGCCCCGACCCCGAAACCCGGCAACGCCAGGCCAATAACCCGGTTGCTCAGCAGTCTCCTAGCGAGGTAGGGCTAAAAGGTATCGACCATGGGTCGGTGACCACGTGGTGATGGGGGAGAGGACTGGAGAGCCGAAAGGATCCAGCGGCGAGAATCGGCCGGGTCGATCACGTCATCAATCTCGAAGTGGCTGGCCATGTTGACCGCTTTGCCGTGCTCGTACATCTTCGCCACCAACTCTTCATAGAGCGCATTGCGTTCGTCGGGATCGGTCATCGCCTCCAGTTCTTTTCGATACCCGAGCTGGACGTACCCCTCCAATCCCATTCCGCCAAACTCACCTGTTGGCCAACTCACGCAGAAGAGCGGCGCCTTGAAGCTGCCACCCGCCATGGCCTGTGCTCCCAGTCCATAACCTTTGCGCGTCACGATCGTGAAGTACGGAACTTTCAGGCTTCCACCAGTCACGAAGAGCCGGCCGGCGTGGCGAACCATCGCCATGTCTTCGGACTCCGGTCCCACCATGAAGCCGGGCGTGTCACAGAGAAACAGAATCGGTATGCCATGCGCGTCGCACAGCTGCATGAACCGAGCGGACTTGCTGGCGCCGGGCGCATCGATGGCGCCCGCAAGATGGGTCGGGTTGTTGGCGATAATGCCCATCGGCTTTCCTTCAACCCGGGCAAACGCCGTGATGATCCCGGTGGCGAATTCGGGACGAAGCTCCAACAGGGACTCGGTGTCCACCAGGCCTTCGATCACGGCATGCATGTCGTAGATCTGCTTGCGATTCTCCGGGACGACATCGCGGAGAGCAGTCTGGTCGGGCGCTGACCATGCGTCGACCGCGCCTTGAAAATAGGACAGGTACTGTTTGGCCACATTGACCGCCTCGGGCTCGTCCTCCACCAGAATGTCAATCACGCCGTTGGCGACCTGTCGATCACTGGGTCCAATCTCGGTGGGCTTGTAGGTGCCAAGGCCGCCACCTTCGATCATCGCCGGTCCGGCCATTCCAATATTGGAGTTCCTGGTGGCGATGATCACGTCACAGGTCCCCAGGAGGGCGGCGTTGCCGGCGAAGCAGTAGCCGGAGTTGATCCCGATCATCGGGACCTGCCCGCTGAGCTCGCCCCAGTACGCAAACGCCCAGCAGTCGAGCCCAGCCACGCCCGGTGCGTCGGTATCTCCGGGACGTCCTCCGCCACCTTCGGTGAACAGAATGACGGGCAGATTCTGGCGCTTGGCCAGCTCGAACATCCGATCCTTCTTGCGGTGGTTCTGATGACCCTGGGTGCCAGCCAGGACGGTGAAGTCGTAGGACATCACAACGGTCTGGGTGTGCACGTCGGACTGGGAATCGAAGAGCCAGCCGTTGACCGACGCCACGCCGGTAACCAGTCCATCGGCCGGAGTGTTTTCGATCAGGTCGTCCAGTTCCCGGCGGCGACGCTGCATGGCGATGGCCAGCGGCGCGTACTCCACGAACGTATCCGGGTCCACAAGGTCAGCGATGTTCTCGCGGGCGGTGCGCTGTCCGCGAGATCGTCGTTTCTCCACCGCGGCTGGACGTGATGCGTCATGACCTTTTGCCTGCCGGTTCGTGACTTCGGTCAGATCGGCTCGTGGCCCCGCTGTCCTCGGCGGTTCTTCGGAGACGGCTGCGGTTGGTGTTTGTGTTGCTCCCTCGGTGACGTCGACGAGCGCATCACCTGCGGTGACCATGTCGCCCGGTTTGACCCGAATGAGAGTGACGGTCCCGGTCGTGGGGGCGACGACCATGTGTTCCATCTTCATCGACTCAAGAATGATGAGCGTTTGCCCTGCGACAACTGGGGCGCCATCGCTCACCTCGATCATCCAGACGGTGCCCTGGAGGGGCGAGACAACGTTATGAGTTGAAGAGGTAGCGTCCATTCGGCGAGTTTTGCACGGGTGAACCGTCTGCTTCGCCGAATGCCCTCCGGCACGATGCTGGTGCAAAGGGACGGGATTGACGACAACGACTGCTCGTACGTTGCAGCTGCGCACAGTTGAGGGATTTCGGTCGCTGTACATAATCAAGAAAGAGAGATGGGGAACTCGATGCGCCCACGCGTCGTTGCGATGATTCTGGCGCTGGTTTCAGGACTGGTGACCTTGGTGGTTCTGTGGGGGGTCCTGTCCGCCGGGGCAACCACCGAAGCCATGGCGGATCATCGCAGCTGGTTGATGGTCTCCAGCAGTTGGGTGTTGATTGAACGGGTTCCCGTATCGGACCGATTGGTGTGGCGGCGCTGACCCGGAACCCGAATCCCCTCCATTGCGGTTAGTCGGTCGAAGAAGCCCTCACAATGCGCTTCCCATCCCGATCCGGCCACAATTTCGGGCGCCATCGCCAGGAGGAGTTCGCCGCCCCGAGCCGGGCCGCCATCTTCCTGGTCAGTTTCCTCGGCCTCAAAGCTGAACTGTTCACCGGTCATGCCAGCGGCCATCAGCTCGACCATCGTGGCAATCGCCGAACCCTTGTAGCCACCAAAGGGCAGAATGACGCCGCCGTCCACGATGCGTGCCGGGTCGGTGGTCGGTTGGCCGTCGGCATCCAGGCCGGTGCCCGGCGGTACCGCGTGCCGGTCTCGGGCAGCAATCTGAAGATCGCCGAGGGCCTTGGCCGCAGTAGCCATATCAAACACCCACGGTGGTCCTCCGGGTCGCGGCCAGGACATGGAGATCGGGTTGGTACCAAACAGCGCCTGGCGGGCTCCGGCCGGCGCGACTCTTGGCTTGTAGGCGGTGAACGCCAGGCCCACCAGGCCGTGCTCGCTCAGGGCTTCGGTTTCGGGCCACAACGCCGCAAAGTGAAACGTGTTGACAATCGGCATCACGGCAATACCAAAGGTCTGGGCGGCGTCGGCCAACAGCGGCACCCCGCGATCAATCGCCAACGGCGTGTACCCACCGTCGCCCTGCATGCGAATCACCGCAGGAGTGACAGTCTGGGGTTGCGGGTCCGCCGCACCGTTGACCTTGCCGCTGGCAATCGATCCCACGTAGCCGGGGAGGCGGAACAAGCCGTGGGACTCGGAGCCGTCGCGTTCGGCGGTGCTGATGGTTGTGGCGATCGCAGCGGCGTTGGCCTCATCACAACCGTTGTTTCGCAGAACGTCGGTGGCCAGGTGATGAATCTGCTCCACAGTGAGGTTGGTTGTGGTTGCGGTCATGAGCTGAGAATATGCGCCAGACTGAGCCCATGACTGACGCCGATGCCCCGACCTTTCGAGATCTCCTCCGAACCCCGGACAACATTGTTGGGCTGTGGGCTGGAGTCGCCAGTACGTCGACCGCCGAAGCGCTGGCTCGAGCCGGGGCCGACTACGTGTGCATCGACACCCAACACGGACTCGTTGACTACCAGGCGGCGGTCAGCATGATTCCGGCCATCCATTTGGGCCGAAGCTGTCCCATTGCCCGGGTTTCATGGAATGAACCGGGAGCCATTGGCAAGCTGTTGGACGCCGGAGCGCAGGGCATCATCGTGCCGATGGTCAACACCCGCGCCGACGCCGAAGCTGCGGTGCGGGCTTGTCACTACCCACCCCTTGGCGCCCGCAGTTTCGGTCCCTCGGGTGCTGCTCCCCGAGTGGACGGTTCGTACTTCGATCAGTCCCGCGATCAGATCGCAGTCATTCCGATGGTCGAAACGGTCGAAGCCCTCGCCAACGTGGACGACATTGTGTCGGTGCCGGGCGTCGATGCCATCTATGTCGGCCCCGCTGACCTTTCGATCAGTCTTGGGCTGCCGCCGGGCAACAACGACGACTCTCCGGCGTTCATGGACGCGCTGGAGCGGATCGTTGCTGCGTGCCAGCGGGCGGGCGTGGTGTCCGGGATTCACTCAACCGGAGCGTTGACGCCGAAGCGGCTGGCCATGGGGTTCCGAATGGTCACGGTGACGGCGGATCTGGTGGCACTGAAGCTCGGCGCGGCCTCCGAGTTGGCCGCGGCTCGTAGCGATGCCCCCGGAGGCTCCGGCGGCGCCATCTATTGACCGAAAGCTAGTGAGCCGATGGACGGCGGTCAGCGAACTCGCAGACGCCAACCACCACGATTGCAGCCACCACCGCCAGCAGGGTTGGAACCAGCACCTCGCTGGATGCCGGCCAATCCAGGCCGGTGCCGCTCACCGATTCGGACGCTTCTTCGCTGATGACACCTACGCCATGGGGCCACGGCCACAACACGCGAAGGGAGCCCACCATGAGGCCAATCAGCACCGCGATAACGGTGTCGTGGTGACGGTCCAGCAGCTTGCCAAGCAGAGTCGAAAAGATCGCCAGACCAATTGTGGCGCCCACCATAAAGACAATGAGGGGCACCAGATCACGGTCGTGGACCGCCCCCAGAAGCGAGGCGTACATGCCCATCATGAGGAGCAGAAATGAGCCGCTGATGCCGGGCAGGATCATGGCGCAGATGGCGATGGCCCCCGCGCCCAGATAGGCCAGCAGCGGCGGATCGGCCACGGGACCGGAAGAGAATCCCAGGACGAAGAACATGAGGGCGCCAACGCCCACAATCAGCGAGAGGCGCAGGGCGTTGCGTTCGCTCAGCAGCTTCCACGCCACCCAAATGGAGCCCAGAACCAGTCCGAAGAACAAGCCGGCCATGGCCTCGGGATGATCGTGAAGCAGCCCTTCGATCACCCCGGACAGACCACCAAATGCAATGGCAATACCCAGCACCAATGGCAGGAGGAACGCCCAATCAACTTCCTTGAGCTTGGCGATGAATCCCGCCGGGTTGCCTTTGGCCAGATGGCCCAACGCATGAGCGCCGGTTCGGATTGCGTTGAGAAAGCGTTCGTAGATACCAAACACCAGCGCCACCGTGCCACCGGAGACCCCGGGGACGATGTCGGCGGCACCCATGAAGAAGCCGCGGATGAACTGAGCAATACCGTCGAGGAGCACCATCTGATGGTACGGCTAGATTCTGGCCATGACTGATACTGCGCTCGATCCAAGGCCCGCTCCCGCAGACGCCGGATACGACATCGAGTTCTTCTGGGACCCGGTGTGCCCATTTGCCTGGATTACTTCTCGCTGGATCGAAAAGGTGGCGGCCCAAACCGACTACAACGTCGACTGGCGCTTCATCTCGCTTCGCATCCTCAACAAGGACAAGGACTACGCCACCGAGTTCCCGCCCCACTACGAGGACGGTCACAACTCCGGGCTGTACATGTTGCGGGTGGCGGCCAAGGTGCGCGCCGATGAGGGGCGTCCCGCGATGGGTGCGCTCTACCAGGCCTTTGGCGAGGGGTACTTCGATCAGGACCCCAACGAGCACACCCGGGATGATCTCCGTTCCAAAGTCGGGTCGACGGAGTTCATCGTGGCCGCATTGGAGAAAGCTGGTCTGTCCGGTGACTATGCCGCCGCCGCTGATGATGCATCGCTTGACGAGGAGATCGAAGCCGAGACTGAGCTGGCCTTGAGTCGAACGGGACGCAATGTGGGAACACCAATCATTTCTTTCAACCCGCCCGATGGGTTGTCGTTTTTCGGGCCGGTCATCAGCCGGGTCCCCAGTGATGAGGAAGCGGTTCCGCTGTGGAATGCGGTGACGACCCTGGCCGGCTTCGAAGGTTTCGCCGAGATCAAACGAAGCATGCGTGAGCGGCCTCAACTTCGGATCATGGGCGAACCTCAGGCCGAGCCGGTTCTTGAGGACTGGAAGGATGGCCATGTTGACGGAGCTTTGGCGAGTGATGTCACTGGAGCTTTGGCGAGTGATGTTGCCGGAGCTTTGGCGAGTGATGTTGCCGGAGCCGAGTGACACCGCGGTCCGCCGCAAACCATTTACGGTATAGTTGCATCACGTCACGGATCCAGAAGGACCGGGACTCCACTGTCAAGCCAACCGTTCGGCTGCACGACCAACGGTCAGCAAAACCCGTTCGCATCACGGCGAACCGACACAAGGAGTCCAATCGTGGCCCGTGTTATTGATTCAATTGCTGATTCTTCCCCGTCCCTCTCCTACGAGTTCTTCCCGCCCAAGAGCGTGGCAGCAACCGATGCTCTGCTGAAGCAGATCACCTTGCTGGAGGACTCCAATCCCGACTTTGTGTCGGTGACCTACGGTGCAGGCGGAACCACCCGCAATCGCACTGCGAGCCTGGTGTGCGGCCTCTCTGCCACCCGCAACTATCCGGTGATGCCGCATCTCACCGCGGCCGGCCACACGCTGGCCGAAGTCAAAGAAATTTCCCACGCGTACGCCGATGCGGGCGTGGAGAACATGCTCGTGTTGGGCGGCGACCCGCCGCGCAAACCTTCGCAGGCCGCATGTGACTACCGCTACGCAGCCGACCTGTTGGCCGATGTGCAGAGCTTGCAGGATTTTTGTGTGGGCGTTGCGGCATTCCCGGAGATCCATCCTCGCTCGAGCTCTCGACGCATGGACCGCGTCCATCTGGCCGACAAGCTGGAGAGCGCCGACTTTGGCATCACGCAGTTCTTCTTTCACGCCGACCGGTGGTGCGAGATGATGGGCGAGTTGACGGTGCTTGGCAGCTCCACGCCGGTGATCGCCGGGGTTCTTCCCGTCACCAATCCCGACTCGGCGCGACGCTTTGCTGCCATGAATGGCACCGCTGTTGATGAGGAGCTCTTCTCACGTCTGGAATCCGCGGACTCGGACGAAGAACGCGAAGACATCGCCGTCGAACATGCGGTGGGCCTGGTCAATGACCTGATTGAGGCGGGGGCTCCGGGCATTCATCTGTACACGCTGAACCAGGCCCGGCCCAGTTTGCGGGTGGTGGCGGCATCCCGCCTGGGGGAGTCCCGAGCCGGAGTTTGACGGTCAGATCAACAGCGGTGGCGGCGCGGACCGGTGCTCGGGCCGTTTCGGCAACGACACGCTCACCAACGGTTCCGGCTGGTCCACTGCCCGCACATGGTGCCCGACCATTGTCCCCATCCGCAGGAGTAGTCTTTACGGGTGGCCGATAGAGAAACATTTGCCGAGGACGCAATGCCGTTCATGGGTCAGCTCTACGGGACTGCGGTTCGTATGACCCGCAACCCCGCGGACGCCGAGGACCTGGTCCAGGAGACGTTTCTCAAGGGGTATCGGGCCTATGACCGGTTCGAAGCCGGTACCAATCTGCGGGCCTGGATGTTCCGGATTCTGACCAACACCTACATCAACTCGTACCGGAAGAAGCAACGTCGCCCGAAAGAGAGCGACCTTGCTGATGTCGAGGATCTCTACCTGTACCGGAAGCTGGGGTCCGGGACCACCGCAAGTCTGGGACGGAGCGCCGAAGACGAACTGCTCGACTCCATCACTGACGACGAAGTCAAGACGGCCATTGAGAACCTGCCAGAGCAGTATCGCCTCGCCGTGCTGCTGGCCGATGTTGAAGGATTTGCCTACAAAGAAATTGCTCAGATGTTGGACATTCCCATCGGCACGGTGATGAGTCGTATTCACCGGGGAAGAAAACAGCTGCAGAAGGCGTTGTACGAATTCGGACGGCTCCGAGGACTTGTTGACGAGCCGGACGACCATGACGCCGGAGACGGCGCCACAGACAGCAACGACAGCAGCAACGACACTGCAGTGCATGACACTGCAGTCTGATTTTTTAGGAGGAGAGTCCGATGATGAGTGACATGACGGGTGAATCCGGGATCCCGGGGAAGCTGCCCAACGCGGAGGCAACTCTGCCTGGCGGCCTGCCCGAGGCCCCGGGCAGTGACCTTCAGGGAGTGGGTTTCCTGCAAGGGGCCTGGAGCCCGGAGTCAGCGGTACCCGGGGTGTGTGCCCACGGCCTGACTGCCATCGACGAGTTGCGGGACCCCGCCACCACCGTGGTTCGACTCGGCCAAATGCGGGCGACGCTCGCATGCCCGGGGTGTATTCAGGCGTTCAACACCGAGCTCAAGTTCCGTACGACGTTGACAAGTGCCGCTTGGGAGACACCGCCACCGGAACTTTCCACCCGCATTTCGGCCGCCATGGAGAGTATGGACCTGTCCAGCCTTGATATTGGCGACTTCGACTTCTAGCTCGGCCGGTCGCCATCGCGACTCTTAATCAATCTTTTGCCTTTATCAGGAATCCTTTTACGTCGATAGACGTTTATAGAGATTATGGAAGACACAGCCACCGACACGATGATTGACAACAAGGTAGACACCGAACCAACCATGCACATGGTCACCGACAAGCGCCTGTGCGACGAGGCCGGTTGTAACACCGTCCTGTCCATGTACAACAAGTACGAATACTGCGCTCTCCACCAGCCGATGATCATTCCTCGGATGCGAGGCACCGTCCTCAAGTAGCACCGCGCCAAGTGGTCCCGCTCTCGAGTGGTGACCGTTGGCTGTGGCCCTCTAGGATGCACTCCATGATTGCAGTCGTTTGGCATTGGTGGATTGCCCCCGTAATGGCTTTTGCGGTATTTGGACTTCTGGTGGCCACGGTCGCCGGGTACTTCTTCAAAGTTGTGAAGCCCCGCTACCCCAACAAGGCGCAGCGCAAGGCAATCGCGGCTCAAGCCGCAGCCGAACTGACGCCGTAGTCACCATGGCTTTGACTCTGTGAGTTCCGCAGTCGACTGGGACTTCGCTCAGAAAATTGGTTCCCGAATCGCTGACCGTCATCCTTTTGACGGTTCGTATCACTACGAGGTGCTGCGGCGCGACTTCGAACTGATGACCGCCCAAGCCGAAGAGCTGGTGGCTGAAGAAACCGGGCTCGTGTCACTCGAAGGCAAAGCTCGGGCTCGGGTGGCGGACCGTTCGATGTGGATTCGGGCCAACATCGCCTCGTTTCAGCGGCTGCTCGGACCCATCACCGAGAAGCTCGGTGTCACCGAGCCCGAAGGGATCATGGGCGAAGCCACCAAGAAGGTGGGCGCCACCCAGGTCGGGGTGGTGCTGGGCTGGATGGCCACCAAGGTGCTGGGTCAGTACGACCTGTTGCTCACCGAGGATGAAGATCGGGATCAGCAGGACATCGTCTACTACGTCGGTCCCAACATCAAGGCGCTCGAAGACAGGCATGGCTTCGATCCTCAGCAGTTCCGGCTGTGGATTGCGCTGCACGAATGCACCCACCGGGCCCAGTTCACGGGCGTGCCGTGGCTGCGCGAACACTTCCTGTCGCTGGTCAATCAAACATTGGACGCAGTGGATCCGGACCCGGGGCGCTTGATGGAAGTGGCCAGGGAAGTCATCGAGGCCCGCAAACGCGGCGAAGATCCGTTGGCGGCGGGCGGCCTCCCCGCGCTGTTTGCCAACGAAGAACAACGAGCGGTGCTCGACCAGGTGATGGGCATGATGAGCCTGCTCGAAGGTCATGGTGACATCACCATGGACCGGGCAGGGAAAGACCTGCTTCCCGACGCACCGCAGTTTGCTCGCACCCTTCGCGAACGGCGAGGCTCGGCCAGCGGGGTGTCCAAACTCACCCAGCGGTTGATGGGTATCGAAGCAAAGATGAACCAGTACGCACTTGGCGAAGACTTCATTGAAGGGGTTGAAGCCGTCGGCGGCCGCGAGGCTATGGATCTGGCATGGGAGAAGGCGGAAAATCTGCCCTCGATGGACGAGATCCGCACCCCGTCGCTATGGCTCGACCGGGTGGCCAATATCTCGCCCGGTTCGGTCGCTGTCGGCGCTTCTGCCGGGAGCTGAAGCACCGCGAGCTGAGGTGGCCAACAACGTGGGTGATTTCGCTGACGAACTTGGCCGCTGCACCTTTCCGCCCGCCGGGTCGGCGGTCAGCTGCGCCGTGTCGGGCGGCGCTGACTCCCTTGCCCTCCTGGTTCTGGCGGTCGCGGCCCAATGTTCGGTCACCGCCATTCATGTTGACCATGGTCTTCGACCAGGTTCTGGTTCCGAAGCCGACTACGTGGCCGCCGCCGCCGATCAGGTCGGCGCCGCGTTTGAGTCTCGGACCGTGTCGGTGCCCTTCGGCGCCAACCTTGAGGAGCGGGCGCGTGACGCCCGGCGGAAGGTCCTGCCGACTGATGTGTTGTTGGGTCACACCGCCGACGATCAGGCCGAGACGGTGTTGCTCAACATGATGTGGGGGAGTGGCGTGCGGGGTCTGGCCGCCATGCCCCACGACGGGCGTCGACCGTTGATGAGACTGCGCCGGACCGACACTGAGCGGGTGTGCGTGGCCGCCGGGTTACATCCGCTGCGGGATTCCATGAACGACGACCTGCGCTTCCGGCGGGTGCGCGTGCGACAGGAACTTCTTCCTTTGATGAACACCATTGCTGACCGGGACATGGTGCCGGTCCTGTGCCGACAGGCCGAAGTAATGGCCGACCAGCAGCGAATGCTGGATAGGCAGGCCGCCCATCTTGACCCTGGAGACTGCGCCGGGTTGCAAGCCGTCGATCCGGTGGTGGCCGCAGAAACCGTTCGAGCGTGGCTGCGGCAGCAACCCGGCACCACCGTTGACCGAGCCACGGTGCAGCGGGTGTTGGCGGTTGCTGCCGGCGACGCGGTGGGAACCGACGTGGGCGGCGGCTGGCAGATCCGCCGCACCCGGCAGCGTCTCCGGTTGGTTCCACCGGAACGCTAGAGTTCACCTTCGCATGGCTACTGAAGTGAATCCCCCGGGCGACATCCTTCTGCCGAGCTCCCAGATTCAGGAGCGCATCGCTGAACTTGGTGCCACCATCACCGCCGACTACGCCGGACGAGAACCACTTCTCATTGGTGTGCTCAAAGGTGCCATCATGTTCATGAGTGATCTGGCCCGGGTCATCGACCTGCCCGTCGAGCTCGACTTCATGGCCGTATCTTCGTACGGTCACTCCACCAAAACGAGTGGTGTTGTTCGCATCCTCAAGGATCTGGATATCGACCTCGACGGTCGCCACGTGCTGATCGTGGAGGACATTGTGGACAGCGGCCTCACGCTCAACTTCCTGCGGAAAACTCTGCGTACGCGCAACCCGCAGTCGATTGAGGTGTGTGCATTGCTGGTCCGAGAAGGCCGCCAAAAGGCCGAACAGGATCTGAAGTACGTGGGCTTTGAGATTCCACCGGACTTCGTGGTCGGCTACGGACTCGATGTTGCGGAGAAGTATCGCAACCTGCCCAGCCTGCACCACTACCAGCCGTAGGCAATCGTTGACTCTGGCGGTCGGTGGGTTGTACGAACCACGCCCGGGCCCGGCGGTTCAGTCGGAGGGCCGACGTTCCGACAACCTTTGCGACCGGCATAGCGATACTCTGGAGAAACTGTGAAGAATCGCGGCAAACAACTCGGCATCGTGGGCGTATCACTGGGAATCCTGTTCCTTGTTGCGTTCATTGTTTTTGGGATCGGAGGAGACGACGAGCCTGAAGAGTTCAACCTCAATGAGTTCCAGGAACAGCTGGCCGACGGCAACATCGCCGAAGCGACGCTGTTGGACCGCAGCCACGCCATTGTTGGCGAGTTGGAGGACGGCACTGAGTACCGCATGGACTTCCCTCGCGAGTACGCCGATGAGCTGACTGCCCAGATCGACGAGGCCGAAGGCGTTGACTTCACCACCGATCCCGAAGGGCAATCCTTCTGGGCGGGCATGTTCTACTCGCTGCTGCCGGTATTCGTGCTGGTTGCCGTCTTCTTGATCGTGCTCCAGATGATGCAGGGTGGCAGTCGCAATCCGCTGTCCTTTGGTAAAGCAAAGGCCCGGAAGTTCAGCAAGGACGAACCCCAGGTCACCTTTGCCGATGTCGCGGGGGTGGACGAAGCTATCGAGGAGCTTCGCGAGATCAAAGACTTCCTCCAGGACCCCAAGAAGTTCCATCAGATCGGCGCCAAGATCCCCAAAGGTGTCCTGTTGTTCGGCCCGCCCGGCACGGGTAAGACCCTGCTCGCCCGAGCCGTCGCCGGCGAAGCGGGTGCCCCCTTCTTCTCGATCTCGGGTTCTGACTTTGTGGAGATGTTCGTGGGCGTTGGCGCCAGCCGGGTCCGCGATCTCTTTGAGCAGGCCAAGACGGCGGCCCCCGCAATCATCTTTGTGGACGAAATCGACGCAGTGGGTCGCCATCGTGGCGCTGGCATGGGCGGCGGACACGACGAGCGGGAACAGACCCTCAACCAGCTGCTGGTGGAGATGGACGGCTTCGACGCCAACACCGGCGTCATCCTCATTGCCGCCACCAACCGGCCGGACATCCTTGATCCGGCTCTGCTTCGACCCGGTCGCTTCGATCGTCAGATTCTTATTGATCGCCCCGACCTCGAAGGCCGCGAGCGCATCCTGAAGGTTCACGCCGACGGCAAGCCCATGGGCCCCGACGTTGACCTCTCGACGCTGGCGAAGCGCACGGCCGGTTTCACCGGTGCCGAACTGGCAAACCTGTTGAACGAGTCTGCGCTTCTGGCTGCTCGCCACGGCAAGAAGGCCATCTCCAACGATGATGTGGATTCGTCGATTGACCGGGTGGTTGCCGGACCCGAAAAGAAGGGTCGGGTGATGTCGGACCATGAGAAGCGGGTCATCGCCTATCACGAGGCCGGCCATGCGTTGGTGGGCCACGTGTTGCAGCACACCGATCCGATTCACAAGGTGTCGATCGTTGCTCGCGGTCGCGCCCTTGGTTGGACCTTGTCACTTCCGGAGAAGGACACCTACCTGCAGAGCCGCTCGGCGCTGGAGGATACGCTGGCCATGACCCTGGGTGGCCGCACCGCAGAAGAGATCATTTTCGGAGACATCACCACCGGTGCTGCCAATGACATCGAGGTTGTCACCCGCACGGCTCGCGCCATGGTCATGCAGTACGGCATGAGTGAAAAGTTGGGTCCGCAGGCGTTTGGCGCAGGCGGCGGCGAAGTGTTCGTGGGCAAAGATGGTGGGGCTTCTGATGCCTACTCCGATGAGATTCAGACACTGATCGACAGTGAGATTCACGGCATCATCTCGGTGGCCCACGAAGAAGCTCGGGCCATCCTCACCCATCACCGGGCGACGCTTGATCAGTTGGCGGAGTCCCTGCTCGAACACGAGACCGTGGACGAGCGTCAATTGAATGACATCTTTGCTGATCTGCGGGGGACCTGGGATGGCGGCCCCATCTCGTCCCGTGACGGAATTGTCGGTACGGCTCCCAGCCCTGATCCCATCCGCGGCTACCGTTCACCGGACACGTCCGTCAACCCCCCAGATACACCGTGAGCGACCTCGAACCATCAGCTGACAAGAACAAAAACATCACCGCCGTTGCCCCGGTGGATGAGGCTCGAATCGAAGCCGCCATCCGCGAGATTCTGATTGGCATTGGTGAGGACCCGGACCGCGACGGTCTGTTGGATACGCCGGGCCGAGTTGCTCGCATGTACGCCGAGATCTGCCGGGGCTTGCACGAAGATCCCCAGGAACACCTGAAGAAGGCGTTCGATGTGGCGCATGACGAGCTGATTCTGGTGCGCGACATTCCGATGTATTCGCTCTGCGAGCATCACCTGTTGCCGTTCATTGGCACTGCGCACGTCGGTTACATCCCCAGCGAAGGTGGCAAGATCACCGGCCTGTCGAAATTGGCTCGGTTGGTGGACGGGTTCGCCCGCCGACCTCAGGTCCAGGAGCGTCTGACCAATCAGGTTGCCGAAGCGTTGACCGACGCACTGAAACCTCGGGGCGTCATTGTGGTCATGGAAGCCGAGCACCTGTGTATGTCCATGCGCGGAGTACAGAAGCCGGGTTCTCGCACGCTGACGTCGTCGGTGCGGGGCATCTTCCGCGAAAATGCTGCATCGCGCGCCGAGGCGATGAATCTGATCATCGGTTCCTGACAGATCAGTGCCTGTCCTATGACCGCGGAGGCAGCGGGGTCAGTGGAGATCATGGGGATCATCAATGTCACCCCGGACTCGTTTTTCGACGGATCCCGGGTTGCTTCCACCGAGCGTGCCGTCGAGCGGGCGCGGTCGATGATCGACGAAGGCGCCACGATCATTGACGTGGGTGGCGAGTCCACCCGCCCGGGTGCATCGCCGGTTCCGACCGATGTGGAACTGGCTCGGGTGAGCGCAGTCATTGCCGAGCTTGCGGGCCACGTCAAGATTTCGATCGATACCCGCCATGCGCCGGTGGCTCGGGCCGCGGTTGCCGCCGGCGCCGTCATCATCAACGACGTCTCCGCGTCCTTGGACGACATTGCCGCGCAGACCGGCGCGGGTTGGGTGGCCATGCATATGCGTGGAACGCCGCAGTCAATGCAGAACTCGCCCACCTATGACGATGTTGTTGGTCAGGTCCTGGACTATGTGGTCTCGAAGGCCGACCGCGGTCGATCCATTGGCGTGGAAAACATTTGGATCGATCCAGGGATCGGGTTTGGCAAGAACACCCGCCACAACCACGAACTGATGGCGCATCTGGATCAGTTCGTGGCTTCGGGGTATCCAGTACTGGTGGGTGTCAGTCGCAAACGATTCATCGGGCGGTCCCACGCCGACGTTGACGGTGTCGATGAGCCGCTGGCCGCCCGGGACCGACTGGAAGGATCCTTGGCGATGGCGACATGGGCCATGCGGCAGGGCGCAGCCATTGTGCGAGTGCATGACGTTGCCGAGACTGTCGCCTGCGCCAAGGTGCTCTTCAGTTGAGGAAAGCTGGCAGTTTGAGGAAAGTTGGCGGTTGAGGAAGGCTGGCGGTTGAGGAAAGCTGGCAGTTGGAGAAGCTGTCGGTTACGCAGCGGCGCCCAAGGCCGGCGCGGCGATTGACCACAGGTCATCTCGTAATCGGGCCGCATCGGCGCCCGCCAACCGGTTTGCCACGACGACGCCCTCGATCATGTCGGCCACCACGGCGGGCCACGGTCGATTCCGAATCGCAATGGCAACGACGACCGAGCCGTCCTTGCGTCGCCGGACCGTGCGGCCGAATCCGATGACCTGTGGTGGGCTTCGAAACCCGGGAACCATCAGGCCGGCAGCTCGGACGTGGTCTCCGATGACCTGAGCGGTGGTGGCGAACTTGATTGAGGGTGCTTCCATGACTGACTCTGAGTATGGAGCCGGGGTCTGACAGTTTCATGGGCCCTACGAACTAGTCATACTTTTCGGCCATCTTCTTGAGCATGTCCAGCACCTGGGGTCCGCGGCCGCTGGCATAGGGGCCCGGTTCATAACGAACATGATGCAGGGTGCCGGTCCACCGAAATGTGCCATGGCGTTGGTGCATGTCCCAACTCACCGGAGAGCGGCGATCGATACCCACGTCGATGCCTTGGAATGGGGCGATGCCCAGCAGGGCACCGTAGGGGCCAGCGTCGGCGCGGTGTTCGCCGTTGACGGCGACCGCCACCGAGTACGTGCTGGCGTCCGGAGTTGACGAAATCTGAATTTCGGTCGGGCCTTGCGGCATCGGGCCGCACCGGATGTGGTGGGTCGTCCCGAAGTCATTGGCGCACCACACCAGTTGATCGTCTTCAACGAACATTGAGTATCCGCCGCCCTGGTCACCGTGGGCCACAAGAACTCCCTGGTCGCCAGCGGCATAGTCCAGGCTGATAATGGCGGTCCAGTGCCGCATCTGGATGAGCCGCCCTGCCCGCCAGTGTTCAAGCGATGGCATGTCGGGGTAGACGGTGACGGGCTCCTCATGGACTTCCAGCCCCGCCGGGTGCTCCATCATCTTCACCCAGAGGCCCTCGTCCAGGGGATAGATCTGATAGCGCTCTGCGGCGTCGTGCCAGGCGGTCTTGAGTTCTTCGAGACGATTGGGGTGGTCGGCGGCCAGGTCGGTGGCCTGGGACGGATCGGTGGTGAGGTTGAACAGCTCCCACGGTTCGTCAGCGAAGTTCACGCCGCGGTAGTGCACGGTGACTGCTTCCCACCCGTCGCGGTACATGGCCCGATGGCCTTGGCATTCGTAGGCCTGCTCGGGGTGGTCATGCGGGGCGTCGGCCTTGGCGAAACTGGCGGTGAGGCTGGCGCCAGCCAGTGCTTTCATGGCGTGGCCGTTGCGGGTGGCGGGCCTATCCAGGCCCGTCAGTTCCAGCAGCGTGGGCATGATGTCGGTGACGTGGGCGTACTGGGTTCGCAAACTGCCAGGGGCATCGATGTGACCTTGGGCAACGCCGTCGGGCCAGTGAACAATCAGTGGGACCTGATGGGCGGCCGCGTGCGCCATCGTCTTGTACATGCGAAGCGGCGTGTTGCAGGCCATCGCCCAGCCACGCGGGTAGTGCGGGGTGGTCTGGGCACTGCCAATCTTGTCGAGCAGCGCCAGGTCTCGTTCCACGTTGCTCTTGAGCGCGGGCGGAAGGATTTCGAAGTACTGCGTTGAGCCGGTCGCCTCACCTTCTCGAGACGCGCCGTTGTCACTGGTGAACAGGACGATGGTGTTGTCCAGTTGGCCCAACTGTTCGATCGCGCCAATCAACCGGCCGATGTTCTGGTCGACGTTGTCGACCATTCCCGCGTAGACCTCCATGTAGCGGGCGTACAACTTCTTTACGTTGGCGCTGAGAGAGTCCCAAGCTTCGACGTCGTGATCCTGTTCGGGGTTGCGGGGCGGAAGGGCGGCCTGGGGGAGGATGCCGAGTTCCTTTTGGCGAGCGAATCGGGTGGTGCGCAGCGCGTCCCATCCCTGGTCGTAGCGTCCGTAATGACGAGCGATGTCTTCGGCTTTGGCCTGAAGCGGCGCGTGGACCGCGGGGTGCGCCATGTAGAGGAAGAAGGGCTTGGCGGGGTTGGCAACTTTCACGCCGCGGATCATTCGGATGGCTCGATCGGTGAGGTCGTCGGTCAGGTAGTAGCCCTCCGGGTAGTCGTCGATGTCCAGGACGCTGTTGCCGTCGAGGAGTCGATCGGGGTGATGGAAGTTGGTGAAGCCGTTGAGAATTCCGTAGTACTCATCGAAGCCGCGTTGGACCGGCCATCCGCTCTTGTCGCCAGCCGGGTTCTTGTTGGCGGGTCGGGTGAGGTGCCACTTGCCCGACATCAGCGTGGCGTATCCGTTGTCACGAAAGAGTTCAGCGAGGGTGGCGGCGTTCTGGGTCATCTCGCCGGCATAGCCGGGATAACCCGGGTCGCATTCGGCGACGTAGCCGACGCCCGCATCGTGGGCTTGCAAGCCGGTCAGCAGCGAGGCGCGGGTGGGCGAACACATGGGGTTGACGTGAAAGTTGGTGTAGCGGATCCCGTTGGCCGCCAGCTTGTCAATGTTGGGCGTGGGGATCTCGGAGCCGTAGCAGCCGGCGTCGCTGTACCCCAGATCGTCGACCATGATGACGACGACGTTGGGCGCGTTCGAGGGCGCGAGTGGCCGAGACGGCCAGTCCGGTTGGGACTTGGCGAAGTTGGTGGCGATCCGGCCGCCGAATCCGGCGTAGGGAGCAGTGGGATCCAGGTCGTTCGTCATCCGCCGAATCTAGCGGTGACCATTGAGCCCGTTTGTCAGAATCTGGCGGTGGCCATTGAGCCCGTTTGTCAGAGTCTGGCGGTGGCCATCACGCCCGTTTGTCAGACGTCGATGATGGACTTCTGGTTCTTCCCACGACCGGAGAGGAACTTCTTGATCAGGCGAAGCACCGCACCGGCGAGGAGGGCCATCTCGGCAAACGACAGCGATTCGCCGCCGCTGCTCCCTGGGGCGCTGAACTTCTTGGCCGTGTCTTCGGTGATGATGCCCTTTTTCTGCGCCAACTTGATGGCGGCACCTCCGACGATGGCGGCATCAGCCAGCCGGCCCGCGGGCCCGAAGCGCTTGAGCAGTCGATTCTTGATCAATCCCATGCATCTGACGCTACCGGCGAGGTGCCGGTTACCGGGTGTGGCTACCAGCAGGTGATGGCCTGATCCTCGCTGACATTCTCGTAGGTCACGCCAGTGACCACTGGCTTTGCGCCGTCGGCCAGTGGGACGCTTCCGAGCGGTGTCCGCCCGCCACCGCCTCAGCGACGGTGTAACGGGATGACCGCACGTTTCACGCATCATGAATCACGCATTCTGCATCAGACGGGTGAATCAGACGGGTGGATCATGGCATGGGGTTAAGGACACCGGGGCGGTCCGATGTTCGTCAAGAGCGGGCGTCAAGTTCGACGATCAGCTTCTTGGGGGCGACCTTGCGGTACGAGTCTTCGACGATGGCGGCAACTTCGTCCCAGTCCACCGCAAGCTCGCCGGTGCCGTCCAGGTAAACGCCCAGCCAACCGCTCGGCCCCACATAGGGCGGCGCGAAGAAGCGGCCGGGTTCGGTGCGGACCATCTCCTCCTGCACTCCAGGGGGCGCCGGACACCAGAGCGCGATCCGATCGATCCCGTGGTGGTTGTCGTGAAAGCTGCACAAGGTGCGCTTTCCGCGAATGAAGAAGCTGGGGCTGCCGTGGCTCAGGCGTTCGCTCACCTCGGGAAGGGCAAACGCAATCTTTCTTACTCGCTCAAGGTGTTTCTTTGCCATGGCCCGACCTTATGCGGTCACTGGCCCGAGCTGAGGCGAAGGCTCAGCGCTTCTTCTTGGACAGCACGATCTCAGCGGCGGCGTCAAAGTCAGCCGGCTCCAAAGTCTGGAGGGTCTCTTTGGTCATCGAGGTGTTTCCGCTGGCCGCCAGCCGCAACGCCTGCCGATTCAGCGACTGCTCAAACACGTTGCGAGCGAAGCGTGCGTTGCCAAATTGGGCGTTGCGTTCGGCTTTCATGTGGATCTTTTGGATGACTTTGTCGGCGCCAGCGCCGAGCTGATAGTCAGCCTCGCTGGCCATCAACCGGGTGATGTCCACCAGTTCTTCATAGGTGTAGTCCGGGAACTCGATCTCTCGGGCGAAACGGGATCGCAGTCCAGGATTCGACTTCAGGAAATCTTCCATCAGCTTGGGATAGCCGGCGACGATGACCACCAGATCCTGACGGTGATCCTCCATCCGCTTGAGCAGGGTTTCGATGGCCTCTCGGCCGAAGTCGTTGCCCTGCTGAAGCCCCGGAGGATTGAGGCCGTACGCCTCGTCGATGAACAGCACACCGCCGAGGGCCTTCTTGACCGCTCGATTGGTCTTCATGGCCGTGTGGCCCACGTACTGGCCCACCAGGCCGGCGCGGTCCACCTCCACCAGATGACCTTTGCTCAGCAGGCCGATGGCGCCATACATCTCGGCGACGAGGCGGGCGATGGTCGTCTTGCCCGTACCCGGGTTGCCAAAGAACACCAGGTGCTGGCTGGTGGGGACTTCGGCCAGGCCAGCTTCGGCTCGCTGCTTCTGAATCTGCAGGAACGCCACCTGAGTCTTGATTTCGTCCTTGACCAGGTCCAATCCAACCAGCGCATCCAGGTCTTTCTGGATGTCCTCCAGTGTCCGCCGATCCACCGATTGGCTTTGCGGACCGACATGGATGCCCATCTCTTCGAGCTTCTTGTCCAAACCCAGCTCTTTGGCCTCGGCGCGGGCGCGGTCGCTGAAGTTTTTCCATGCGTCGCGGAGGACGTCTTCGGGCTTCTTTGGATCGGACATCTTGGGACAAACGGTACCGGGGAGACGACCGTTACTTACTGGCGTGGGGATCAGATTGGTGGGCGGTGTGAGCGGCCTGCAGCAGTTCGTCAATGGTCGGGCGATCGTCGGGCCCCGTGCCCCAAAATCCCCAGTGCAGCCGGCCGGTGGGGTCAATCACAAAGTTCCCGCCGAGCTGGCGGGTGTCTTCGGCTGACCGTGCCAGCTTTGGCCGCCGGAAGCCGTCGGTCCGGAATATTTCCAGATACTTCCGCGCCGAGCGCAATCCCCAGACGCGGGCCATCGACGCCCGGTCCAATCCCAGCGCGCGGTACGCGCCCCGATCCGGGTCCCGAAGCAGCAGGTAGCTCACCGCCTGGTTGGCCGCGTACTGGCGTAGCAATGCCGCATCGGTGAAGGTGACCAACGCGATGGTCGTGTCCGCGGGGAACTCGTTGCGGCGATCGCTCACGGCGACGGCATGGCTGGCGCACGGAAGTCAATGAATATGTCGGTGGAAGATCAGGACCACGGTGGAGCCGAGGTGGTCGCGCAAATGCCACGCGTCGCCATCCGCGGTAAGAAGATCGAGGTCCGGTGCGGGCTGCCCAACCGGCGGCCGTATGAGGGGCCCCAAAGCTTCGTCAACGCTCACATCGTTACGGTAGTTGGGAGCTACCGTTGCACCCTCATCCCATACTGACGCACCCTCGCCCGGGTGGCGGAACTGGCAGACGCAGAGGGCTTAAACCCCTCGGGCCCGAAAGGGTCGTACGGGTTCAAGTCCCGTCCCGGGCACTGGAATTGCTTCGCCGCGTGTCTCCGGAATCTAGATTCTTGGTATGGATCTCACGTACCCCGAAGAGTCAGTTGACTTTCGAGAGAAGACGCAGGCGTTTCTGGACGAGCACCTGCCCGCAAACTGGACTGGCATCGGCGCACTGACCGGCGAGGCAAACCGGCAGTTCCAGACGGTGTGGAGAGAGACGCTGAATGACGCCGGCCTGCTTGCCGCCAACTGGCCCGCAGAGTACGGGGGCGCCGGGCTTACGCACCTTGAGCACGTGATTTTGAACGAGGAGTTTGCCAAGCGCGGCGTACCCACGTCGGGTCCAAATGACGGGTTCAGCATTGGCATGGTCGGTAACACGATCCTGCATTGGGGGAGCGAGGAGCAGAAGCAGCACTTCATCCCGCGCATTCTCGATGGCACCGACGTGTGGTGTCAGGGTTACTCCGAACCGAACGCCGGGTCAGATCTGGCAAACCTGGGTTGCAAAGCAGAGCTCGATGGCGATGAGTGGGTCATCAACGGTCAGAAGATCTGGAACTCCCAGGGCGCCACCGCCAACATGATTTTTGTGCTCTGCCGGACCGACGGCGATGTGCGCAAGCACGCCGGCATCTCTTTCATGTTGGTGTCCTGCGAGCAGCCCGGCGTGGAGATGCGACCAATCACCAACATTGCGGGGCAGGACCACTTCTATGAGGTGTTCTTCACGGATGCGACCTGCCCCAAAGACAACGTGCTCGGCGGCGTCAACAACGGATGGGCGGTCGGCAACACGCTCCTGGGATTTGAACGTGGGGTCGGGGCCACCACCATGAGCATGCGCTTCGGCGCCGAACTCGACCGGTTCATCGAGATATGCAAGCAGTACGGCAAGACCGACGACCCGCTGGTTCGCCAGGACATCGCTCGTTTTTGGACCACGGTCCAGATCATGCGGTTTCAGGGGTACATGGCCCTCACCCGTTTCTTAAAGGGGGACAATCCCGGACCGGAGTCATCGGTCGGGAAACTCCTGTGGAGTCACTATCACCACGCCATCACCGAAGCAGCCATGAACGTGATGGGCGCCGATGCGATGGTCGGTTTGGGTGAAGAGACCGTCGGCGGATTGGGTCCGGCCCCACTTGGCACGCCCAACACGGCGGCCAACTGGATGAACACGTTCTTCATGGCACGACCCGGGACCATCTACGCCGGCACCAGTCAGGTGCAGCGAAACATTGTGGGCGAGCGGGTGCTCGGCCTACCGAAGGAACCGCGGGCCGACACCGGCACGTGGAGAGAGAGCCAGGCCAACTACAGCTGAGCGGGTTCAACCAGGCTCTGGGTGTGATCAGCGTGCCGCCGTACCAGCGGGCGGTGGCGTCTTGGAGCAGGCACGAACCTGGCTCTGGACTGGTCGACATTGATCGACGACTGAAAGAATCGGGAGTTCAAAGCGCAGTTGACTTCGCCCATATGCTGAGAGAACAACTTGGCCCGGTATTGCACGAAGCCGCCGACCTGTTGGTCGCCCGTGGCATTACGGAAGTAACGGCGGCATGGCGGAAGCAACGGTGGCATGGCGAAGTAACGGCGGAGAAAAGTAGTCAATGACCACATCAACGAACGAAACAAGCTAGTCACGTCGATCCCATGCCATCACTTCATGCTCTCTTGGAAGCTGCGGCCGACCGTTCCGGCGGCGACGTGGCGGTCGTGGATTCGGATCGGTCTCTGACCTGGGCCGAGTTGGACACCCGGGCCAACCGGATTGCCAACGTTCTCCAGGCTGAAGGCGTGCGGCCCGGGGACCGGGTGGTTCTGAGGCTCATCAAGTCCACGCATTCCATTGCGGCGGCCTACGGGATCATGAAGTGCGGCGCGGCTTATGTTCCGCTGGATGTGACCGAACCAGCGGACCGGTCGCGGGCGGCGATTGTTGATGCCGGGGCGACGGTGGCCGTTGTGGAGCCCGCGCGGAAAGGCCCGTGGGATGCGGTGACCGACGCGGGCCTCCAGATGATTCTCAATCTCGGTTCGACCGAGAAGGAACCACCGGCCGGGGTTCGGATTCTTCAAGCCAGTGATGTTGAGCTGGCATCGGGGGACCGTCCAGGATTGGAGGTGTCCAGCGATGACCTGGCGTACATGCTCTACACCTCCGGGTCGACGGGCAGGCGCAAAGGCGTGATGCTCACCCATGGCAACTCGTTGGCCTTTGTTGAATGGGCGGCCGCGTGTGTGAACCTCACCGCCGATGATCGGTTGTCGAGTCATGCGCCCATGCACTTTGATCTGTCGGTCTTCGATTTCTATTCGGCGGCGCTGACCGGGGCGTCCACCTGGATCGTTCCGAAGACGGCATCCATGTTTCCGGCATCGCTGGCCACCTTCCTGGCCGAGCATCGGATCACCGTCTGGTACTCGGTGCCAACCGTGCTGCGGCTGCTGTGTGAACGGGGCGGCATGAGCCCCGGCGATCTGCCCGATCTGCGGACCGTGGTGTTTGCCGGTGAGGTCTATCCCCCCGGGAAGTTGACCGAACTGATGACGCTTCTCCCGCACGCCGACTACTGGAACTGGTTTGGGCCGACCGAAACCAACGTGTGCACCGCGTACCACGTGACCGAACCACCGGGCGAGCGACCGTCGATTCCGATCGGCCAACCGGCAAGTGGCGCCGAAGCGTTTGTGGTGGACGAGAACGCTCAGCAGGTGGAACCGGGCACGCAGGGCGAGTTGCTGATCAGCGGTCCCACGGTTCATGCCGGCTATTGGGGAGATCCCGAGCGCACCGCCCAGACCATCGTGGCCCACCCCCATGATCCAGGTCGACGCGCATATCTGACCGGTGACCTCGTGGTCCTCGATCAGAACGGCGACTTCATCTTTGCGGGGCGCCGCGACCATCAAATCAAGACCCGTGGTTACCGCGTGGAGCTGGGCGATGTTGAGGCCTTTTTGCAACAACAGGAAGGCGTTCAGGAAGCGGTGGTCGTCGCCGTTCCCAACGAGCAGTTCACGCATCTTCTCCACGCGTTTGTGATTGCCTCCGAAGATCTCCGGCCGGTTCTGGTCAAAGCGGCCCGCGGTGGCCTGCCGTCCTACATGGCGCCGGCCACCATCACCTGTATGGCCACGCTGCCCAGAACCTTGAACGACAAGGTTGACCGACAAGCCCTGGCGGCCAAAGCGGCCAAGGCGGACAAAGGCGGCTGATGGGCTGGCCGGTCAGCCGGTGGCGGCGATGGCGGCGATCATGGCATCGAGGCCCACGTCCAACTCTTCCTCGGTGATGGCCAACATGGGCGCCATGCGCAACACGTTGCCATAGAGGCCACCTTTACCCACCAGCAGCCCACGCTCTTTGCACGCGTCCAACAGGCGGCCGGCGATGGCCGCGTGCGGTTCGATGCCGCCGGGATGAACCGTCTCCATCGCTTGCATGAGTCCGCGACCACGAAGCTCGGCGATCCAATCGGTCTCGGCCACCACCGGGCCCAGACGCTCCTCGATGCGAGCACCCATCCGCTTGGCGTTGCCCTGCAGGTCATGGTCCTGGACATACTTCAACGTGGCGCGACCGGCGGCCGTGGATAGCGGGTTGCCGCCGAAGGTCGAGAACGACAGGACATCAATGCTGTTCATCACTTCGGCCCGACCGACCACGCCGGCCAGGGTGATGCCGTTGCCAACGCCTTTGGCGAAAGTCAACATGTCCGGAACAATCCCGTGGGCCTGGTAGCCCCAGAAGTGTTTGCCGGTGCGACCCCAGCCGGTCTGAACTTCGTCGGAGATGAAGAGAATCTGGCGGTTGGCAAGCTCTTTGCCCATGGCGCCGAAGAAGCCATCGGGCGGGGTGGCAAATCCGCCGACACCCTGGATTGGTTCGGCAATCATGGCGGCCACATTGCCGGCGGTGGCCATGTCGATCATCTGCACCAGATCCTCCACGCAGGCGGTGGTGTAGGCGTCATCATCAAGGTCTCGGAACGGCGAGCGCAGTCGGTACCCGCCCTGAATGAAGTTGACGTTCAAGCCTGACATTGAGGCCACCGACCACGAGCCCTGGGCGGTGATGGCCTGCGCGCTGTAGGACCGGCCGTGGTAGCTGTTGCGCATGGCCAGAACCTCGTTGGATCCGCGATGGGCGCAGGCGGTCATGATGGCGGTGTCATTGGCTTCGGTGCCGGACGCAGTGAAGAAAACCCGAGCATCGGGAATTCCCGACACCGCGGCGACCTCTTCGGCAAAGGCGACCATTGGCTCGGAGAGATAGAGGGTCGATGTGTGCATGACTTTGGCGGCCTGTTCCTGAACCGCAGTCACCACCTCGGGGATGGCGTGACCGATCATCGTGGTGAGCACGCCGCCAAACCAGTCCAGGTATCGGTTGCCTTCCAAATCCCACACCCAGGAGCCTTCGCCGCGATCAATCGAAATTGGCTGGGCGTGCAACGGGTTGAGATAGGACGGAAGCACGGCCCGATAGCGAGCGAGGAGTTCTTCGGTGGTGGTCATGCGGTCATCCTATGACGAAGAGTTTTCGGGTTGGGGGCTGAACTACATTCGATCGCACGATGCAGCACAAGACTGACGAATTCGATCGCGTGCGGGTGATGTTTCCCGACCACCTTGGACTGGCCCGTGGCAAGTATCTGCCCAGCCATCTGGCGGCCAAGGGCACGGGACATTGCGCCACCATCTGGGGACTTGGCTATGACCGCAGCATGGTTCCGGCGCCGGGGTCGTATCTGCTGGAAGGGCTCATCGATGTGCACGCAACGATGGACCCAGCAACGCTTCGCCCCGGCTGGGAAAACGACACCACCGGGGTGGCAATTGCCGACGTTTCCATGCACGGCGAGGCGTATCCGTATGCTGCTCGAAACGTGCTGAAGAAGGCCATCGCGGCGTGGGCTGAGCTGGGCTACACGGTCCAGGTTGGCATTGAACTGGAGGCGTACCTGATGGCGCCTGACGGCGAAGGTGGATGGAAGCGCTACGAGAACCCTCGGGCGCTGGTTTATGGGACCGGGCCCGGCAACGATCCCACCGGCATCCTTGACGCCATCATGACCAAAGCTCAGGCCGGCGGGTTCAAGGTCGAGTCCATCAACGCGGAGTTTGACGAATCCCAGTATGAACTGACGTTGGAGTACGGCAAAGCGCTGGACGTGGCCGACGACGTGTTTCTGTTCCGGTTGATGGCCCGTGAGGTCGCCCTGGCTCACGGTTTCGATCTGACGTTTCTGGGCAAGCCGTTTGCGGATCTGAGCGGCACCGGCGTGCACTTCAACGTTTCGATTCTGGACGCCGATGGCAACAACGTTCTGGCCGAAGAGTCAGCCGATGACGGGTTGTCGGCCATGGCCCGGCATGCGATTGCCGGGCTCACCACCCACCATCAGGCCCTGGCGGCGATTGCCGCGCCAACGGTAAATGCATATCGGCGACTTCAACCAGCGCAGCTCAGTGGCTACTGGGCCAACTGGGGTTACGACCATCGATGTGTTGGTGTTCGGGTGCCGCCGGCTCGGGGTGTTGGGACCCGGATCGAGAGTCGGATTGCCGATGGCGCGGTCAACATTCACAGCGGCATGGCGGCGGTACTCACGGCGCTCCGCTTGGGTGTTGAGAACACGCTGGAGTGTCCGCCAGCCGAAACCGGCGATGGGTTTGACGAGGTCAACACCGATGTCTGTGTTGGCCCTGATCTCAACGCCGCGCTTGACCACCTGGAGGCCGACGCAGCTTTCGCGGCGGCGATCGGTCAGGACTTTGTGGACAACTTCGTGGCCGTCAAGCGAGCGGAATGGAACAGGTTCATCGAAGCCGAAGGGTCATTCGACGGCGCTGAGCCGCCCAGCGCCTGGGAGCTCAACGAATACCTGATGTACCACTGACCTGACCTGACCTGACCTGACCTGGGCCGTCGCCAGAGCGTGTGGCGTCAGCTGACGTCGAACCAGAGGTGGGTCTGGCCGGTGCCGGCAACGGCTTCGTATTCGCCAAACTGCTGGCCGGTGAGCGTGCAGTCGCGGCCGCCCAGTGCGCCCACCATGGTCAGGTAGTGACCGAAGTAGCCCTCCGGTGAGAACGCCGAGAACTCCGGCATGAAGTCCAGGACGCCGGCGTGGTCACCGCGCTTGAGAAGCTCGATGACGTTCCTGTCCGCAGCGCAGGCTTCGGGGCTGCGCATGTGAAGATCGGGGTCGGCGGCTTCGTGCGCCCGAAGATCCTGCAAAGGCCAGAAGCGGTGACTGAGACCACCACTGGCGAGCACCACGACTCGTCGATCCGTTGCGGCGACCGCCTGGGCCAGAAGTTGACCAAAGAGCAGAAAATCGCCCGGTGCGCCGGTTTGGCACACCCCGGCGGACATCCACTTCTCGTCACCCTGAAGGAACGGCAGCAGGTTGATGGTGGGGTAGTGGATGGGCAGGTGCGGGTCGTCGATTGCGGTGATCCATGTGTCGGTGCGGCCATTGGCCTGCGCGGCCCAGGCGTTGGCCAACTCGGGATCACCGGGGAAGTCGTAGGGCATCTGTGACATGCCCCGGGGCAGTTCTTCGGAGGTGTAGAGCCCCTGCCGGCCGGGGTGACTGGCGACGATGTGTTCCACTGTGGTGAACCAGTGGGTGTCGATGACCACCACGGTGTCCGCGTTGGCGGGTCCAAGTTTCTGTGCCCGCAGGTCGTGCAGCCCGTGAAACAAGGTGGTGTCGTCGCCGTTGTTGAGCTCCCGTCGGATCTGTTCGGGGAGAACGAGCGGGGGGACATGAGAGACGAGCGCGGCGCCCACAATCTTACCCATGGTGCAGCTCCATCATGTTGTGGTCACCTTTACCGGGAGTTGTTTGATGCCGGCGATGAAGTTTGAGCGGAGGTGGCGGATGTCGCCGTTCAGCTCAAAGCGGTCCACGCGGCGAAGAAGCTCTTCAAAGACAAGCCGCACTTCCATACGGGCCAGCCATGCGCCCAGGCACAGGTGGGGGCCGTTGCGGCCAAACGCCATGTGGTCGTTGGTTGGCCGGGCCAGGTCGTAGCGGAACGGTTGCGCAAAGCCGTCGGGATCGTGATTGGCGGCGTTGAACCAAATGACGACCTTGTCCCCGGCTTTGATCTGCTGACCGCGAAGTTCAACGTCGCGGGTGGCGGTGCGGCGGAAGTGCATGGTGACCGAGCTGGTGCGCAGAATCTCTTCCACCGCGGTGGGCGTGAGGTCCGGATTGGCCTTCCACGCGTCCCACAGGTGGGGATGGTTCATCATTGACCAGAGTCCGTGGGTCATCGTGTAGCGAGTGGTGTCGTTCCCGGCCGCCACCAGCAACGTGACGAAGTTGTTGAACTGATGATCGGTGAGCGGGATTCCGTCGGTGGCGGGGGCCAGCAGTTGAGAGATCACATCGTCGGTGGGATTGTCCCGACGTTGTTCGGCCTGGACCTGAGCCCATTGGAAGATCTGGATCGACGCCGGGCTCCGGAACGGCACCATGCGGAACTGTTCGGTGTTCGTGAGGTCAACCGGAAAATCGGTGAAGTCCGGATCGGTATTGCCCAGCAGCGCGTCTCCCCAGGCAACGAGCTTGTGGCCGTCCTGGTCGCTGGTGCCGAGCATGCGGCCCAGCATGCGCATGGGGAGCTGCTCGGCGATGGCGTGAACGAAATCAAACTCGCTGTCCTCGAGCGCGCTCTCGATCACCTCGACTGCGAGCTGACGGATGGTGTCTTCGTAGCTCTCCACCCGGCGACGAGTGAACCCTTTGCTCACCAGTCGGCGGTAGCGGGTGTGGTCCGGCGGGTCCAATTCCATCATCGTGAGGCGTGCTTCGGCCTCGTCCTCGTCCATCTCTTCCAAGCGGATGCCGTTGGCGGAGGTGAAGGTCTCCACGTCACGGCTCACGGCCAGCGCGTCGTCGTAGCGAAGGATGGACCAGAAGCCTGCGCCGTCGATTTCTTCAGTCCAATGCACCGGATTCTCTGCCCGCAGCCGGTTGAACGTTGCGTGCGGAACCCCGCGGGTGTACACGTCGTGGCTGGTGATGTCGGCGTCATCGGGGCCCATGTCCGGCAGGTAGTTGTCAGCGAAGGTGGACATGTCGGGCTCAGTCAGCCATGGGGTTGGGGCCAGCCCAGACGGTGGTGCCGCCGTGCATGGAGTTGCCGACCTGGCGATAGAAGCCGCCGATGATTTCGATATCGCCGAAGCGGGTGAGTTCCTCGGTGGGGCAGTCATGCAGGGTGAGTTCTGCATCGCCGGAGAACACGGGCCCGAGTTCCACGTCAAATCCCCGCATGGTCACCAGTTCGTTGAGGCTGTCCCGGCCGTCCATCTCGATGGCCGGCATCTGGCGGCTGTGCAGCATTGGATGACCATTGACGAATCCCGCCGATTCTGCGGTGCCGGTGATGGTGAATCGAGCGTCGGCGATCCGTCGGCCAAAGGTACTCAGCGTGCCGCCAAATCGGCCGCCGGGTTGGAGCCGGGGACCCGCCTTGCCGATGGTTACCGGGCGAGTCATCCAGATCTCGGACATCTTCTTGGGGTAGCCCTGAATGTGGCCGCGTGCCATGGCGAAGTCCTTGTCCACCCAGATGTAGGCCGCCCGGCTGTAGGTCTGGCCCTGGTATTGGCAGCGGACCACGACGAAGACTTCTTTGTACTGGGCTCGGGCCGGGTCCAGCAGTTCGTCGAAGTCGTTGCTGCAGCTCTGCCAGTCGGCCCAGATCATGGCCACCGCACCGGGGTCCTGGTCGGCCAGAGCCAGCGGCTCGGGGAGGAGTTCCGCAACGTTGGCCGGGTCGGTCCGAAACTCCACGGTGAGCATCTCGCCGCTGTAGTGCCAGGGAGGCGATGGCAGTATGGAGCCGGCGCCGGTGGGCGTCCGGGGATACATCAAGCCGTGAAGTGGGCTGGCGGGCACCTCGGTCATGCTCTCTCCATGGGTGGCACCTTAAACGTTTGGTACCAAACGATCAAGCGTCGGTTGGGTTGGCGCCCGTCGTTATCAGGCGGAGGAGTCGGGCGAGTTCCTTCTTTTCGGCCACGGTCAGCTGGCTCGATACCTGCGATTCGAATCGATTGAACTGGGGGAAGACCAGGGAGATCAGCGCCGTTCCGGCGGCGGTGACTTTGACCAGCACGCGCCGCTTGTCAGCGGGGACCCGATGTCGCTCCACCAGGTCCTGTTTCTCCAGCGTTGTGAGCATCCCGGTCAGCGTGCCTTTGGCCAGTCCGCATTCTTCGGCAAGCCGGGCGGTCTCCATCTCGTCCCACACCCACAGGACCCACAGGATGGTGAACCCGCCAAAGGACAGTCCATGCTCGGCCAGCACGTTGCGCTCGGCCCGCCGCCGTACCGCAACTGCGGCTCGGTAGATATTGGAGATGGCATCGAGGGCGGGGAAGTCAAGCGGAAAGTCGCCCAGGCGCGCCTGCACATCCTGTTCGGCGTCCAGAAGGCGTTCGGACCCGGTGGGTGGCGGCACCGATGATGATGATGTGGCCATGCCGTCACGAATCTAGCGCACCGACATCTCACATCGTTTGGTACCGAACTATCGGCCCATTAGTCTGCGGGCAACAACTGCGAAGGAACCATCACATGACTGAAATCCGACGGATTCTGCTCGACGGCCACCCGACTGAAGTTCGCCGGGATGGTGACCAGTTGCTGGCGGCCGATGGTCGGTCGGTCGGTGTTGACAACGCAGTTCACTTGGCGCCGGTGTTGCCGTCGAAGATCATCTGCATTCACCTCAACTACACCAGCCGCGTGGATGAGTTCATGACCAGGTTGCCGGCTGCGCCGACGTACTTTCACAAGCCGGTGTCGTCGCTCACCGGTCACGGGGCCAACGTCGTGCGCCCGGCCGGTTGCGAGTGGCTGAACTACGAGGGCGAGATTGCGATTGTGATTGGCCGGACGTGTCGCAACGTTTCGCCTGCGGACGCCGGGGACTACATCGCGGGGTACAGCGTGGCCAACGATTATGGCCTCCACGACTTTCGGGACACCGACGCCGGTTCGATGCTGCGGGTCAAAGGCAGCGACACCCTCTGTCCGGTGGGTCCGGGCGTTGTTTCGGGTTGGGACTTCCGCGGCAAGCAGATTCGGACGCTGGTCAATGGCGAAGTGCGACAGGACGCCTCCACCGATGAGATGGAGTGGGACATGCACTACATCGTGGCCGACATTGCGCGGACGATCACGCTGGTGCCCGGCGACATTCTGTTGTCCGGTACGCCCGCCAATTCGCGCACGGTTTTTCCGGGTGATGTGGTGACCGTTGAGGTCGAAGGTCTCGGGGCGTTGACCAACACGATCGTCACCGGCCCGACCCCCATTCGCGACGACGTGGGGGCGCAGCCCAGTGACAGCGAAGAGGTCATGTCCACGGCGCAGGGCGGCGACTGGGAGTTCCGCGGCATTCGGGCGCCCATGGGCCCGGGGGCCAAGCACTACGCCAGCAAGCTTGATGAGGAACAGGGCAGCTGATGAGTGTGGGTCGACGCGCGGATGTTGGTGGCGTTTCGGTACCTCTGGGCCATCTGATCGGCGGCGAGTGGGTGGACTCGGCGAACACGTTCGAAAGCCGATCGCCGCTGGAGTGGGATGCCGGATCGATTGGCGATGTCGCCCGCGGTAATCGGGCCACCGCGGATGCTGCAGTCGATGCCGCCGCTGCCGGCTTCGCGGTCTGGGGTTCGTTCCCGGTGGCCGAGCGAGCGGCCGTCATGCACCGGATGGCGGACCTGATTGAGGCCAACAACGACCAGATCGCGGTGGTCGAGTCGTTGGACATGGGCTTTATGTACGAATCGATGAAGAACCGGTTGGTTGCGCGCGGGGCAACAAACTTTCGGTTGTACGCGGATCTGATTCTGGAGCATGAGGAGCGGACATGGGACGCCAAGAGCATGCGCAACGTGGTGCAACGAATGCCAGCGGGACCCACGCTGGTTATCACCCCGTGGAACGCGCCGTTCATGTTGAGCACCTGGAAGCTGGCGCCTGCGTTGGCGGCCGGAAACTCCGTCATTCACAAGCCCGCCGAGTGGTCGCCGTTGTCGGCGGCGCTGCTGGCCGAGTTGGCGGTTGAGGCAGGCTTTCCGGCCGGCAGTTACAACCTGGTGCAGGGGATTGGCGAGGAGGTGGGGGCGGCGCTGGCAGCCAACCCGAAGTTGGCGCGGATCACCTTCACCGGTTCACCGGAGACGGCTCGCCACGTTGGTCAGGCGGCCGCAATCAACATCGTGCCGTTCACCGCAGAGCTGGGCGGAAAGGGACCGCTGATCGTCTTTGGCGATGCGGACCTTGACGCGGCGGCGCATCGGGCCGCGTGGCAGTTTGACGATTCTGGTCAGGTCTGTCTGGCGGGAACGCGGTTGTTGGTTGAAGAGTCGATTCGGGAGGAGTTCCTGATCAAATTCAACGAGCATGCCGATGCGTTGGTGCTCGGTGACAGCCGGGACGACGCAACCGATATCGGTCCAATGGTGCACCCCGAACATCGGGAGCGGGTGCACGGATTTGTGGAGCGGGCCCGGGAGGCCGGCGACGTTGTTCTGCGCGGCGGCGCCCCGGCCGAAGCCAGCCTGCACTATCTGCCCACGCTCATCGAGCCGGCGTCCAACGAGAGTGAGGTGGTGCAGCGCGAGATCTTCGGTCCGGTGTTGACGCTGCAAACCTTTGCCGATGAGGCCGAGGCGATTCGGTTGGCCAACAGCACCGACTATGGACTGTCAGCGGTGGTGTGGACCGGGTCCAGTGAACGGGCGGACCGAGTTGGTCGGGCACTACGAATGGGCCTGGTGTGGGTCAACACATTCCTGGTGCGAGACCTGACCGCGCCGTTTGGGGGCTGTGGTTTGAGCGGGATCGGTCGGGAAGGCGGCGACTGGGCTTTGGACTTCCACAGCGACATCAAGACCCTGATGGTGAAAGACGGAACGACTGCATCCACCGAGTGATTTTCGTCGCGGCTCATGGCAGGAACAGTCTTGGCCCGGGACGCCCGCCGGTCCCTCAGCGGGCAATGGCGTTGATCACGTCCCGCATGGCGATCAGTGAATGGCCGCTGAGGAATTCATCAAGGTAGGGGCCGGCGGCCGCCATGCCGCCGGTGGTAGGCGAGAACCCCGCAGCCGCGGACCGGGGGTTGACCCAGATCACCCGGTAAGCCATGCGATTGAGCCGGGCCATCGACTTGGCGAGATCGGCCGGGTGATCGGTGTCCCAACCATCCGACGCAATCACCACCGTGGCCCCTCGCACCGAATGGGACCACACCGGGCTGGAGGCGAGGACCGCAACGCTGGTGCCAATCCGGGTTCCGCTGAAGCGATCTTCGACCTCTTCGCACAATCGGTCGATGGCCTGATGCGTATTGTCATCTCGCAACGGCACCGTCACCCGGCGCAGTGAGGTCGTGAACGTGAACACGTCCGCTTCCCGCCGCCGCACCAGTACCCGCATCAGGTGCAGGTACACCCGGGCAAACGACTCCATCGACCCGCTGACGTCGGCCAACATGACCACCCGTCGCGGCTTGGGGCGCCGCGCCCGGGTCTGCAACCGGATCGGTTCCGCGGCGGTCCCCAACGCCGAACGAATGGTGCGCCGCATGTCCACTGCGGAGGCCCGATCCTGCCGCTTCCATCGCCGACCGGTGCGCTCGGGGAACCGGGTGATCGCCTCCTCCATCCATGCGCCAATCTGATCCAGGTCAGCCGCATTCAGCTCGTCAAACGGCGTGTCAGCCAGTTGGGCCAGGTGCGCAGGAACCAGTTCGGGCAGCACCGTTTCCACGTCATCGGTTTCCGACTCGGACGCCTCATGTTCGCCCTCCACTTCGGGGCGCTGCGTCAGCTGCATCCGCTCGGTGGCAAGCGCAAAGCCATCGGTGGGGGCGGAGTTGCGCACCATCGTGCCGCCCATCTTCACCATGGCCCGCGGCGCGTCGCGCTCCCAGGGAGCGATTGGCAAACCGGCGGCGTCAAACACGGCGGCGAAGACCTGGTCGAACACGGCAATGTCTTCGTGTCGGTGCACAAGGCATGGACGGGTGACCCAGTACATGGAGGTCACATTCGACGGGCGGCAAACCTGGAGCGCGCGCGCCCACGAGGCTTCGGCTGAGATACCGACCGTCACCCCGGCATCCCGCAATTTCTGGGCAAACGATGAGACGAAGACCGCCCGGTCGACGCCCCGAAAAAGTGAGGCGCCCGTCATTGTCAGGAGAGCGCCCCGCGGATCATGGCCTCGGTCACGGTCTGCTGGTCGTCGGGTGTCTTGATGATGGAGCCAAGCGTGGCGGTGATGTCTGCCTGCGTCAGATGCGTCACCCCCAACGCGTGCAACGCTCCAACCCAATCGATGATCTCGGCCACGCCCGGGGCCTTGTCAAGATCGAGCGCACGCGAGTGATGGACGAACGCAGTGGCCGCAGTCACCAGTGGCTCCGAAGCCGCCGGCGCGTTCCGGCGGACGATGGCGGCTGCCTGCTCAACGGTGGGAAACGGAATCCAGTGATAGAGGCATCGCCGTTTGAGCGCGTCATGCAGCTCCCGGCTTCGATTGGACGTGAGGATGACCACCGGGTTCACCACCGAATGGAAGGTGCCAAGCTCGGGCACCGTCACCGAGCGCTCGCCCAGGAACTCAAACAGCAATGCCTCGAACTCGTCATCGGCACGATCGATCTCGTCAATCAACAGGACAACAGGGGAGGGGCCGGGGTGGCGGACCGCTTGTAGCAACGGCCGGTTGAGCAGGAAGTCCTCACTGAAAAGATCGGCTTCGGCCACCGCAGTTTCCGATGCTTCGGCCAGCCGAATGGACAGCAGCTGCCGGGAGTAGTTCCATTCGTAGAGCGCTTCGGCCGCGCTGATTCCTTCGTAACACTGCAGGCGAATGAGTGGCGCCTCCATGGCCTGCGCCAGCGCCTTGGCTGCCTGGGTCTTCCCGACCCCGGGTTCACCTTCAAGGAGCAGCGGCTGACCAATCGCCTGGGTCAGATACAAGGCGGTCGCCAGCCCCTCACCCACCAGATAGTCCACCGCATCCAGCGACCGAACCAGTTGGTTCTGATCAGCAAACACCGGCTCGTTCACGGGCTCGCACCCAGGAGTTCCTGATAGTCGTCCCAGGTGTCGACATCGAGCGGGATCAGGCCGGGTCGAACAACTTCGGTCACGGTGAAACGGCCCGAGTGCACCAGCTTCCACACAGCTTTGTCCCCCTGCAGTTGCGCAAGCTCGCCAAAGATCGAAGGGTTGAACCAGAACGGGTGTCCCAGCCCATCGTCGTAACGGCAGACACCGATGGCGGCATTGCTGGATGAGGCTTCGGCGATCAGCGCGTCCACGCTGGCCAGCGTCACCCCCGGCTGGTCCCCAAGCAAAAGCACCAGACCATCGGTGTCACCATCGACCTGATCCAACGCCGCCACAATCGACGACGAGCAGCCGGTGGTGAAGGCCACGTTCTCCACTGCGCGGGCCCGACCGAAACGAACGGCGGTCTTCACCTCGGGCGCCGCGCCGCCGATGGCCACAAGCACGTCCGCAAAGGGCCCGGCAGTGGCCAGGTCCACAACGGTTTGAAGCAACGGCTGGCCCCGATACTCCAGCAGTTGTTTCGGCTGACCAAGACGAGACGAACTCCCGGCGCCCAGCACAATGGCCGCTACCTTCACGCGACGCCAAGTTCTTCGGCGTGGCGGGTGCGGCAACCGGGATTGCAGTACCAGTGGTCCGCGCCCTGCGCATGCAGGTGCGGCGTGGTTGGGGTCACGGTGACGGTCATGCCGCAGATGGGATCGATGGTTGATGCCGGCAACGCCGGCGCGTCGACCGCGGGAGCGGTGAGCCCTTCGCGCCGGATGGCCCGCACCACCTCGGCCAGAATCGACAACGCCACCTCTTCGGCGGTCCGCGCTCCAATGTCGATGCCGACCGGCGTGTGGACCCGCTTCCGCTCGTCAGGAGTGAGGTCGAGCCCGGCCACCACTGCGTCGCCGCGGGTGTGGCTGGCAACCAGACCAATGAAGCCCACGTCTGCGGCAAGACCGGCCTGAATTGCTTCGGTCTCGCCCCGACCGTGGCTGGAGATGATGGTGGCGGTGCAGCCCGCCATGTTCGGTTTCTCGTCGCCGGTCTGGGTGATACCAAATCCCAGTTGGGCACCAAGCTCGGCCAGGGCATGAGCAATGGGCGTGGACCCAACAATCACCAACCGCGCGGCCGGCAACTTCGGTTCCAGAAAGACTTCAATCGCCCCGCCGGACAGACACCGGTTCACGACGGTCATGGCGCCGTCACCGACCGCGTCGTTGGCATCAGATTCGGCGTCGGGAAGGACCCGCAGCAACAACGCTTCGCCGGACGCCAACACGGTCATGGCCGCGATCCGAACCGAGCCTTCGGCGCACTGGCCGCCGATGAAACCCTCGATGGTCCCATCGGCCAACACGACGGCCGCGTCGCCCGGACGCGCCGAGGTGGGGCACTGGGCCCGCACCACGGTCGCTTCCACGAACGGGACGTCCTGGGCAATCAACTCGGCCACCCGAGTGCTGTGTCTGGACCGAGCTGACATGCGGCTGCTCCTGAATCGGTTGGGTTTAGATGGGCGGCGTGTGATTGCCCTGCATGGTCTCCCACACCCGCGACGGTGTGAGCGGCATATCAGCATGCCGAACGCCAAACGGCTTGAGGGCATCCACAATGGCGTTGACCACCGCTGGCGGCGAACCCACCGTGGCGGATTCGCCAACGCCTTTGGCTCCGATCGGATGATGCGGCGACGGCGTCACGGTGTGACCGGTCTCCCAGTCCGGAGTCTCAAGCGCCGTGGGTATCAGGTAGTCCATGAGCGAACCTCCCAGGCAGTTGCCGTCCTCGTCGAAGGAGATCATCTCCATCATCGCCATACCGACACCGTCGGCCAGGCCGCCATGGATCTGTCCTTCAATGATCATCGGGTTGATCTGCGTGCCGCAGTCGTCCACGGCAATGAAGCGTCGTACTTTGACCACGGCGGTGCCAGGGTCGATGTCCACGACGCAGATGTATGCGCCGAAGGGGTAGGTCAGGCTGTCCGGGTTGTAGCAGATCTGGGCTTCCAGGCCGCCTTCAATTCCCTCCGGCAAATCGCCGGCGCCGTGCGCCTTCATGGCGATGTCCTGAATGGTGACCGACTTCTCCGGGTCGCCTTTCACATGGAATGAGCCCTTGTTCCACTCCAGGTCCGCCGTTGAAACTTCGAGCATCCCGGACGCAATGATCTGGGCTTTGTCCCGAACTTTCCGAGCCACCAACGCAGCCGCGGCGCCCGACACCGGTGTGGACCGGCTGCCATAGGTGCCGAGACCAAACGGGGTGTTGTCGGTGTCGCCGTGAATGACCTCAATGTCCTCGGGCGGGATGCCCGTCTCTTCGGCCACGATCTGGGCGAAGGTGGTCTCGTGGCCCTGACCTTGGGTCTTCACCGAGAGCCGGACGACGGCTTTGCCAGTGGGGTGGATGCGAAGCTCGCAACCGTCAGCCATCCCCAGGCCGAGGATGTCCATGTCCTTGCGGGGACCGGCGCCAACGGCCTCGGTGAAGAACGAAATGCCAATGCCCATCAGGCTTGCGGTTCCATCCTTGGCAAACTGCTCGCGCTTGTCGGCCTGTTCCCGGCGAAGCTCTTCGTAACCAGCCATGTCCATGGCTTTGCGCATGGCGGGTTCGTAGTTGCCCGAGTCATAGACCCAGCCGGTCCTGGTCTCGTACGGGAACTGGTCCGGTTGGATGAAATTCTTGAGCCGAAGTTCGGCCGGATCCATCTCCAACTCGTAAGCCAGGCAGTCCACGATGCGCTCCACGAGGTACACGGCTTCGGTGATCCGGAAGGAACACGCATACGCCACGCCGCCGGGGGCCTTGTTGGTGTAGATGGCTGACATCTTGCAGAAGGCCGCCTCCAGGTCATAACTCCCGGTGAACACACCGAAGAATCCTGCCGGGTACTTGGTCGGTGCTGCCACACCGTTGAACGCGCCATGGTCCGCGATCACGTTGGTGCGAATCGCCTGAATGGTGCCGTCGCTGGTGGCGGCAATCTCGGCTTCCATGATGTAGTCCCGGGCAAAGCCGGTGCTCACCAGATTTTCGGTCCGGTCTTCCATCCACTTGACCGGCTTGCCGATGACCAGCGACGCCACGATGGCGCACACGTAGCCGGGGTAGATGGGCACCTTGTTGCCGAAGCCGCCGCCGATGTCGGGTGCGATCACCCGGATCTTGTGCTCGGGCAATCCCGCCACCAGTGCGTACACCGTGCGGTGGGCGTGGGGGGCCTGGGTGGTGCACCACAAGGTGAGCTGGCCGGACACGCGTTCCACGTCGGCGACCGCGCCGCAGGTCTCCATGGGTGCCGGGTGAACACGGGGATAGACGATCTCTTCTTTGACCACGACATCCGCGTTGTCGAAGACCGCCTTGGTTGCAGCTTCGTCGCCGGTCTCCCAGTCGAAGATGTGGTTGTCGGTCTTGCCTTCCAGGTCATCACGGATAACGGGCGTGCCCGCATCCATGGCCGTGCGCACATCGACCACCGGGTCGATCCACTCGTAGTCAACTTCAATCAGCTCCAGCGCGTCCCGCGCCGAATACCGATCTTCGGCAACCACGAACGCCACTTCCTGATGTTGGAAGCGAACCTTGTCGGTGGCCAGCACGGCCTGGACGTCGTTGGACAGCGTGGGCATCCACGCCAGTCCCTGCGCGGCCAGGTCCTCGCCGGTGATGACCGCCACCACCTTGGGGTGAGCTTCAGCTGCGGACTTGTCAATGCTCACGATCCTGGCGTGGGCCATTGGCGAGCGAAGGATGGCGAGGTGCAACATGCCGGGCAGCTGCACATCGTCCACGAAGTTGCCCATGCCACGAATCAGGCGGGGGTCTTCTTTGCGTCGAAGGTTGCCGAAACCGACGGGGCGGTCCTCGTCAGAGGCGGCGCCGTCAGAACCGACGGCGGGTGGTGCGGGTTCGGTCGTTGTCGGTTCGGTCGTTGTCGGTTCAGTAGTGGTCATTGCGAGGCTCCTATCGTCACCGCAGATTCATGGTTGGCCGCCCACTGGATGGAGCGAACGATGGTCGAGTAACCGGTGCATCGGCAGATCTGGCCGGAGATCGCTTCGCGGATCACTCCTTCTGAAGGATTGGGATTGTTGTTGAGCAGGGCGCGAGCGGTGAGCATCATGCCGGGCGTGCAGAAGCCGCACTGCAGGCCGTGGCACTGCATGAAACCCTCCTGCACCGGATCAAGTTCGCCGTCGACTTCAAGGCCTTCAACGGTCGTGATGTCGTGTCCGCGGGCCATGGCGGCCAGATGAGTGCAGGACTTGACGGGCTCGCCGTCGATCAACACCACGCAGGTGCCGCAGTTGCTGGTGTCGCAGCCCCAGTGGGTGCCGGTCAGGCCCAGCTGATCCCGAAGGAAGTGCACCAGCAGATGTCGGGGCTCAATCTCCTCGCTGACCTCGGTTCCGTTCACGGTCAGATCTACTTGCATCTCAGGCCTCCTGACCATTGGCACGGGCAACCGAACGTCGCAGTGCGCGTCTTGTGAGTTCCATGGCGAGATGGCGCTTGTACGCCTCTGTTCCTCGCTGATCGCTGTCCGGGGAGCAGTTGGCGGCCGCAAGATCGCCCGCCTGTTGGAAGAGCTCCTCAGACGGAGTGGCGCCTCGCAAGGCATCGGCCACCGGCCCGATGGACGTGGTGTTGGCGCCGACCGCTGCCAGGCCCACGCGGCCTTCGGTGATGGTCCCGCCATCGAGCCAGACAGCGGCGCCCGCGGAAACAACCGCCCAGTCGCCCGCGCGCCGCTCGACCTTTTCATAGGCACTTCCGCCGTTTGGTCGAAGCGGCAGGCGAATCTCGGTCAGCATCTCGGCGTCACCGACCGCAGTCTCGTAGGGGCCGACGTGGAACTCTTCCATGGTCACCACCCGCTCGCTGCTGGTACTGCGGATGACACATGTGGCATCAAGCGTGTTGCACACCGCTGACAGGTCTTCGGCCGGGTCGGCCTGGCAGAGTGACCCGCCGATCGTTCCGCGGTTGCGCACGACCGGATCGGCGATGACCTCTTCGGCGTCTCGAAAGATGGGGAAGTGGGTTTTGAGCAGTTCGGAGTTGAGCAGATCACGATGGCGGGTCATCGCCCCGATACGTACTTCGCCTTCGACTTCGTTGATATAGAACAGCTCTTCGCAGTCGTTGATATCGATCAGATACTCGGGGTTGGCGAGCCGCAGTTTCATCATGGGCAACAGACTGTGTCCGCCGGCGATGAATCGGGCCTCCTCCCCAAGTCGTTCTCGAAGCGCTATCGCATGCTCGACGCTGGTTGCGCGCTCGTATTCGAATGGTGCAGGTACCTGCATTGGACCCCCCGGCCTCAGTGGTGACTCTTGTGATAGGCCGAATCTGACGCACCGTCAAACTGCACTTAAGTGATGACTTAAGTTGGTCCGGGTGACTCCCAGCCAGCTCAAGGCCTATGCCGCAATCGTTCGTTTGGGATCGGCCAAGGCCGCCGCGCAGGAGCTGGGGGTTTCCGAAGCCGCCATCTCGTCCCACGCGTCAGCGCTGCGCAAAGAGTTTGACGATGTTCTGTATCGCCGTCAGGGAAAGAGACTGGCGTTCACTCCCGGTGGACTTCGGTTGGCGACGCGAGCTGTCGAGTTGTTGGGCCTGCAGGACCAGACCTTGCGAGAGGTTTCTGCGGCCGCCAGCGGTCAACGTCTGCTGCGGCTGGCGGTCACCAGTCTGTTTGCCGAGTACGCCGCGCCCGGATTGTTGGAGCTGTTCAAGACGCGCGCTGACGACTTGGCCGTGGAGATGAGTGTGCACGGCGGGGATCGCCTGGCTGGTCTCTTGACGTCTCGGCAGGCCGACGTGGTGGTTGGTCCGCAGGGGTTGGCTGCCGCCCCGGGGGCGCGAACCAAGGAGTTTCTTCGATACGAAATGTTGGCGGTGGTTGGTCCTCGTCATCGATTGGCGGGTCGGCGATGCAAGCCGGCGCAAGCCAGCTCGGAGCCCTGGTTGTTGGGGCCGTCGGCCATTGAGCCGCACGGGGCGACCGGTGCCCTGTTGCGACGGTTTCGGATACCAGAAGATCAGCAGCGGATTTTCCAGAGTCACGCGGCTGCGCTGGCGGAAGTGGAGGCCGGTGCCGGGGTGGGATTGGTGCCGAAGTTCCGAGTCAAGGCCGCTCTTGATGATGGGCGGCTGCACGAGTTGTCGACCGCGGGCGCGGCGGCCAGCGGATTGTGGAGTGCGAGCACCCTGCCTGCGCTGCAGAGTCCGGCGGTGGCATCAGAGCTGCTGCGCTTCATCACCACACCGCGCGCCACCCAGGCAATGCTGACCGGTTCGGGAGCCAACATTGGCCACTTCCGGCCGAGCGTCCACGTCACTCTCTGGAGTTGACAAGCGTTCTCATGATGGTCTCCCTCGGGGTTGGTTGGGTGGGAGCTCATTGGGCGTTGCGGGTCGAGTTGTCCAGATCCGATCAATCGGATCCCAGATCACGGTCAATTTTTCGAGGTGCACGTGCCGATGACAGTTTTCGCAAACCAGGACCAGTTCATCAATGTTGGTTTCGCCTTTCCCGGGCGCGTGCCAGGGCATTCGGTGATGCGCGTGGCATCGGGTGGCGTTCGCACCGCAGAGCACACATCCCTTGTCCCGGACGACCAACGCCAGATATTGCGCCATTGACGCATGTCGTCGTTTCCGGCCAAGCCACAACGGCTGGCCCCGGGTGTCGAACAGCAAACCGACCAGCTCACCATGAGCCAGATACTGCGCCAGAACCCGGTCCGCAATCGGTCCGGTCCCGATCTGTTCGGCGCTTTGGTCAGGCGCTCCACCGATGAGCTTGTCCAACGTCACCGTGACCACAACGGTGGGTCGGCCGGTCTTCGTGCCGGTATCGCCGGTTGATGACCAGTGACTGACCGCAGCATCGAAGAGTCTTTGAGAACTGGTTCGAGGGTGCGCACCGGCCGGAGTTTCGCGTCCACCATCGCTCCTGTAGAGCCGGTCTGCGTTTGTGGTGATGTCATTCCAGATTCGATCAATGGTGGCGTCGTCGCCTTCCATGACGATCGCGGCGAGACCATCAGCAGTGTCGAATCGACGGGCTGAACGTAGCTGTCGTTGACGGTCATGGCGGTCCTGCACTGACCGAGCGTTGTCTCGATCCTGGAGCCAGTCTTTGACGATCCGCCGGCCCTGATCGGGCCCGGCCGCACCCACTCGACACACCAGGTCCTCATCGAACAAGGCGTCATCATCGGACTTCGTGGCAGTGGCAGCCAACAGGTCAAGTTCATCGCCGGACAACGAACCATCAGCCAGCTTGTTGCCCAACGCCGGGTTGGTGGCCAGCGCTTTCCCGCGACGAGTGCGCTTGCGAGTCTCCCGCTTCGATGAACCGCGACGCCGAGCCATGCGACCAGCTCGCCGATCATCACCGTCATCAGCAGCAATCACCTGCGCCAACAACGCGGCCTCAACCGCATCAAAGCGCTCTCGGATCTCTGCACACACCGCCAACCCCGCAGCGGGGGCCATCGCCCCCACGCCCACTTCCAACGCCTCAATCAGCACCCGATGATCAGCACCGGCCGCGCGATCTTTTGACGAACCGGGCTTCGCCGCGGCGCGCTGATTGGACAGCGCGCTCCCGCCATCCGGGAACTCAAACACCTCCGCAATCGACATGCACCAAACGTACCGAGAGGGTCTGACAGTCTCGATTTTCGGAGTCGCGGTCAAACTGATTTGCTCGGCTCCAGACTCGACTGCGTCGATAGCTTTCCGCCCGAAACTCCGACCAGGCTCAGTGCATAGACCGCGGCGTCGGCGCCATATCGAGCCCGTCGGCCACAAGACCCACCGATCGGCTCACGAGCCCGGCGGTCAGCTCGCCGACGAAGAAGCACGCGTTTATGGCCAACGCGAGCGCCAGCGCAGAACGCTCGGGGCAATCCATTGCGTCGACGCGGAATCGGCTGGCGGTCATTTCGATGGTTGTTGCGTTGGGCCGGCGCCGAGCATAGCCACGTGGTCCGTCGGCACCGTGCTCACTTCGCCCCCGGCTCGGCTCTACTCAACAATGCGGCGAGATCGGCTCGAAGCGGCGACGGTTCGAACGCTGAGACGTTGGCGCGCCCACTGTTGCCAACCGGGAAGCGACCGGTCATCGAACCGGGTCCGGCGAAAAGCAGGCGCGCAAGCTGGCCAACGACCTCTCGAACGGCGTGGGTTCTCCACCCGAGTCCCAGCATCCACGCATGTACCCGAATGTGTGGTCGAGTCCAAGCCTGAGACAAAACGTGGGCATCACCAAGACACAGCCACGCTCGCTCGATGTCGCCCGCCTGCTCCAGCTTGCGGGCCTCGGTGCCCAGATCGGTAATCTTGTCCGCAACGGGCGCCGGTACGTTTTTGCTCATCACCGCTCGTCTCGTTGATGGGCAACGTGCTCTCTGGAGAGATCGAGCACCATGCGAACGTGGGCATCGTCGAGCCGATAGAACACGTTTCGACCGGCCCGCCGGTTCCGCACCACCCCCGAACCCCGGAGTAGGCGCATCGCCTGTGAGACTTTGGTTTCCGACGCCTCGACAACCGCCGCAACATCGCAAACGCACAGTTCGCCCGCCTCCAAAAGAGCAAACAGAATCCGCACCCGTGTTGGATCACCCAGCAAACGGAACATCTCGGCAAGCCCAGCAGCCTCATCGACGTCAAGAAGGCTCGCCGAAACACTCTCGACTTTCGCGGCGTCGACTGCTGGCGCCGAGCACTGATCCGATCCCACTGATGATTCCTTCACATATGTGAAGGTATAGGTAGTCGAACACGATGGCAAGCTGCGTTCCCCCTCGAACCCGTAACGCTCGAATTGCGAGTACGAGCTGGCGAAATCGAGGTGCCGACCGACGTCCGATCGACGGGCCCCATCCGCACAGACGTCATTGCGATTGGCGCTTGTATGCGGCGCTGGCAGTCGTGGTCTTCGTTGATGAAGTTGCTGAGCGTTGGACTGCGGATCGCCAGAAGGAATACCCGCCGTGATCAGCTGGGGATGACGCCACGAATGTCGGTGGGGTTTACCAGAACGGCGACGCGGGCGTCTTCCACCATCGCCCGGTCGTACTCGTCGTAGTCGTCGTGCTCGCCGCCCGCGGCCTGGTAGATCTCGCGAAGCAGTACCCGATAGGCGTCGGCGTCCATGCCATCCGGCAGTCCATCGGGACCGCGGTCCGGGCCAATCAGCTCTGCCGGGCCGGTGGCCGCCACCCAACTCCAACCCCGGCGGATGGCCACCGTCATCGATGAACCGCGACGTACGTGGGTCAGTCGGGCGGCATTGCCCCGCGAGACCAGCGCCACACATGGCTCGCCGCTCAAGGGATGATCGATGATGCCGCAGTTGACCACACTCGAAAGGACCCGGCCGTCGGCCTGGGTGGTGCTGACCACGGCCAGCCCCGTCTCTTCTGCGAGGAACGATCGGACGTCGTCAAGATCAGCCATGTCCGGGACCCTAGGCGTATTCGGGTTTGGGAAGGGCGGTTTCGCCTTCGATGTCAATGGTGGGTAGCAGCCGACCCAACCACCCCGGCATCCACCAGTTGGCGTCGCCCATCAACTTCATGGTCGCGGGCACCAGAATCACCCGCACGATGGTGGCGTCCACAAAGATCGCCACCGCCAACCCCAGCCCGAACATCTTGGTGGTGGGATCGCTCCCCGCCACGAATCCGGCAAACACACAGATCATGATCAGCGCCGCCGAGGTGATCACCCGAGCGGTGCTGGCAATGCCGTGAATGACAGAACTGTCGTTGTCGCCGGTGACCAAATACTGTTCCCGGACTCTCGAAAGCAGGAACACCTCGTAGTCCATGGACAAGCCAAAGAGGATGGCGAACATGAACATCGGAATGAACGAGACGATCGGCACCGTGGACTCCAGGCCAATCAGTTCCTTGCCCCAGCCCCACTGAAACACCATGACGAGCACTCCGTAGGCGGCGCCGATACTCAGCAGATTCAACAAGGCCGCTTTGAGGGGTACCAGAACCGACCGGAACACCACCATCAAGAGCAGAAAGGACAACCCGATGACCGCGGCCACAAAGATCGGGAGCCGATCTTTCACCCGCTGGGCAACATCGGTGACCGTTGCGGTCTGCCCGCCAATATGGGCAGTGGCTTCGCTCGATGACAGGACCTCCGGCATCACCGTGTTGCGAAGTCGATTGAGGGTATCGACGGTCGCCGAGTCCTGCGGTGAGGTGTTGGGGAAGGCAACGATGGTTGCCACTCCGGTCTGCGTGTTGATGTCCGCCGGCGCAACCGCCGCGACCCCTGGATCCTGATCGATGGCAGCCGCCAGCGGCTCCACCACCGCCAGGTCTTCGTTGAGATCAACCGCGATCAACAGTGGTCCGTTGAAGCCGGGACCAAACCCATCCGCCGCCAGGTCATAGGCCCGGCGCTGGGTGACCGAGACCGGCTGAGTCCCGTCATCGGGGAACCCCAACTCCAAATCCAGAATGGGCAGCGTCAACGCCACGAGCACCGCGGTGACACCAAACGCATAGGGCCAGGCGTGGGAAGCCACATGGCGACCCCAGCGCTCCCATCGGGGGCTTACGGTCGAATCCTTGGCCGAAACACCTCGCCGGTGGATGCCAAGCCGGTTGATCCAGTGGCCGGCGAGCCCCAGGAACGCGGGGAGAAGCGTGATCGACGCAGCCACCATGATCAGGACCACCAGCGAGATGGCGATACCGGCGGCGGTCATGAACGGCACGCCGGCCACCGCCAGGCCGAGGATGGCAATCACCACCGTGCCGCCCGCAAACACGACGGCCTGGCCCGAGGTCGCAACCGCCCGGCCGGCGGACTCCACCACCGTCATGCCTTGCGCCAGAAACTCCCGATGTCGGGTAACCAGAAAGAGGGCGTAGTCAATGCCAACTCCCAAACCGACCATGCCGGCAATCTGGGGTGCCCAGGCGGGTACCTCCACCAGCCACGCCACCAGTGCCATGGAGCTGACGCCAAGTGCCAGTCCGAACAGTGCCATGCCGATGGGCAGCCCCATGGCAATCACTGACCCAAACGCCAACAACAAGATGATGACTGCGGCCGCGATCCCGATCATTTCCGCGGTCCCGGTCCCGGCTTCTTCGAAGGTGAAGAACAGGTCGCCACCAGCCTCAACCTGCAGCGGTGAGTTGGTGGCGGCGGCGATGGTGACCGCTTTGAGATCTTCAAGGCTCGCCGCGGTCAGGTCTTCCACCACCGGGTACTGCACCTGAATGAGGGCGATACGTCCGTCGGGTGAGATTGCCGCCGGTTCGACGGCAACCACATCAGGCAGCGCGGCGAGCTGGGCGCCGAGTTCATCGAGCGCCGCCGCAGCCTCCGACTCATCCAAGGCGATGGCGGCGTCGGTTGGGGTGGCCAGAACCCGAGCGGTAAGTCCGGCCTGGTCAGACTGTGCAGCGCTGAGCAGTTCCACCGCCAGTTGCGAGTCCAGACCCGGCACCGCGAAGGTGTCCTCCAGATCCCTGCCAAACAGGCTGGAGGAGGTGGCCACCAGCACCGCAATGAGCAGCCAGGTGCCGACTACCACCCAGGGGCGACGGGCACAGAAACGTCCGAGTTGATAAAGCGCATGTGACATGGTTCAACTCTGATGAGCCTGGCCGGGAGGCGCCCCAGTGATCCGGCCAATGTTGACCTGACCAAAAGGACGGCACGGTTCTGGACGATCGGCGGGGTTGGCGCATCACCGAGTTGCGTACTGTTGAGTGGGTGAACAGCACCACAACCGCACCGGGTCATGCGGCATCGACCGCACCGACCCTTCTGCCCGCCGCCATGTTCGGGTCGTTGTGGTCCGAGCCTCAGATCACGGAGGCCCCGCGACGAGTGGTCCGCGACTGGTGGTTCTGGGGTGTGATTGTGATCGCCGCCGTGCTCGAAGGCGTGTTCCGCACGGACATGGTGTGGCGCGAATTTGCGGTCCCCATGGTGCTGCTTCTGTCGGTTGCCATTCTGTTTCGCCGAACCCATCCGTTCCCGGCATTCGCCATCACCTTTGGGACCATCATCGTTGCGGACGTGTTTGCCCGCGTTGTGCATGGCGGGCCGACCGAGGTCTACGCCAGCGTCTTCGTCCTGGCGCTGGTGTACGCGCTGTTCCGCTGGGGCTCCGGGCGCCACATGCTGGCCGGCATCACGATTCTGCTGATCATCAGCCTGCAAAATGCCATTTTGGCCTGGGAAGGAATCGGCGCCGTGGTCGGCGGACTGATCGTAATCTTCATTCCGGCCTTTGTTGGGGTGATCGTCCGGTTTGTCGTGCGGAACCATCGACATCAGTTGACCCAGGCCAAATCTGAAGAGCGCGAACAGTTGGCGCGCGAACTTCACGACACAGTTGCGCACCACGTGTCGGCCATAGCCATTCAGGCGCAGGCCGGCCGGTTTCTGGCAAGTACGGGCTCGCTCGATGGCGCGGTGGACGCGCTGGCCGTAATCGAAGAAGAAGCGTCACGAACTCTGACCGAGATGCGATTGATGGTTGGAATTCTTCGCCACGAGGAGACCCGACCGGAAATGGCGCCGCAACCGGGGCTGGCCGACATTGCGGATTTTGCGAGGCTGACCGAAGTTGGCGCGGCCGGTGCCGCAACCGGCGGCGTGGCGGTCCCCGTCATAACCGTCTCGCTGACGGGTGATCTGGACAACGTCCGGCCGACGCTCGCGGCCGGCGTCCACCGCATGGCCGAGGAGGCGGTGACCAACGCCTTGAAACACGCTCGTGACGCCACCTCAATAAGGGTCGAGATCGAGGGAGATGCAGACCGCATCCATCTCTCGGTGACCGACAACGGCTCGGGGCGTCCCAGCGTTGGCAGCGCGCCGGGATATGGGTTGGTTGGAATGCAGGAGCGAGCGTCGCTCCTGGGCGGAACGTTGACGGCTGGACCGGGAGCCGGAACCGGCTGGCGGGTGGCCGCCACGTTGCCTCGGTCGGGTGCCGCCATCGGGACGGCCCGCTCATGACCGGGGACCTTCTGCGCATCGTGGTTGCCGACGATCAGGAGATCGTCCGGGCGGGCCTGGTTCTCATCCTGGATGGCCACCACGACATGACCGTGGTCGGCCAGGCGGCCGATGGTCGCGAAGCCGTGGAGATCTGTCAACGCCTTCGCCCCGACGTCTGCCTTCTGGATATTCGGATGCCTCACCTTGACGGTGTCGAAGCCACGCGCCAGTTGGCCGGACCCGACGTCGACGATCCTCTGGCGGTGGTGGTCATCACCACCTTCGACACTGACGACTATGTTCACGGCGCCCTCAAAGCCGGCGCCCGCGGATTCCTGCTCAAGGACGCCGGTCCCGACCTTCTCGCCCAGGCGGTCCGAGCCGCCGCGTTGGGCGATGCATTGATTGCGCCGAGTATCACCGCCCGGCTGCTGGAGAACTTTGCGGAGGCGGGACCGGGCAGTTCGCCCGCTCAGCCGATCTCGCCGCTGACCGAGCGAGAGGAAGAGGTCCTGGTGACGGTGGCCCGGGGCCGAACAAATGCCGAGATCGCCGACGAACTCCACATCAGCCTCAGCACGGTCAAATTTCATCTGGCCAGCCTCATGTCCAAGCTGCATGCTCGCAATCGGGTCGAGATTGCCATGTGGGCGTATGAGACCAAACGGGTCCGGCCCGATTAGTCCAACCTGTCCGGGGGCGGAGGTTGCAGTCGATACCGTAGGAGCCTTCGCCACGGCCAGCAGGCTGGAGGCACCGGAAGGGCGGCATGGCCGAAACATTCCTTGGCGACGCAGCCGCCGGGAGATCCAGCACATCCAACGATTCTGAGGCTGAAGGGGCCGCTGGCGACCTTGGGTCGGATGGGCTGAGCCGCCGTGAACTGCTGACCCTGGTGTCGGCGATCATGGCGATGATGGCGGTGGGCATCGACCTGATGCTGCCGGCGTTCGACGACATTGAGCTGGCGTACAACCTGGAAGGCTCCGGTCAAATTGGCCAGACCATCACCGTGTTCTTCTTCGGCCTGGCGGTTGCGCAGTTGGTGCATGGTCCACTGGCCGATGCGCTGGGCCGCAAGGCGGTGCTCTATCTGAGCACGGCCATATTCACCGCGGGCGCCGTGGCCTCCGCGCTGGCGCCAACATTCGCGCTGTTGTTGGTTGCCCGATTTGTCTGGGGGCTGGGGGCAGCCGGGGGTCGGGTGGTGGCCATTGCCATTCTCCGAGATCGTTTCGAAGGGGTGGCCATGGCCAAAGCGATGTCCCAGGTCATGGCGGTGTTCGTTCTGGTTCCGATCTTTGCACCAACCTTGGGCGCCGGGATCATCCTGGTGCTGCCGTGGCGGGCGGTGTTCTGGACCTGCGCCGGGTTTGCCGGAGTCATCGCGTTGTGGAGCTTGCGGCTGGAGGAGACGCTCAAACCATCGGACCGTCGTCCCCTGGATGTCCGGACCACCATGCGGGGTTACGCCGAAGTGGCCCGCACGCCGGTGACCTTCGGCTACACCATGGCCGGACTGTTCTTGCAGGCGGTCTTCACGGCGTATCTGGCGGCCAGCGAGTCCATTGTCGACGAAGTCTTCGACCTCGGATCCAGGTTTCCCATGATCTTTGGTGCGGTGGCGATGTTGTTTGGTATTGCGGCGTTGGTGAACGGTCGGGTGGTGGAGCGACAAGGAATTGACCGGGTGGTCCGCCGGGCCTTGCAGGTGATGCTGTCTCTTTCGGTCGTGTTGATCGTCGTTGCGGTGTCCGGCGACGGCGTACCGAGCATCTGGCTGTACATGCCGATTCTTGGTCTCATCCTCTCCATGTCCATGTTTCTGATGCCCAACCTGGGGTCGGCGTCCATGGTCCCGGTGGGCCACATTGCCGGTAGCGCCTCGGCCTACACCGGGGCCCTTCGGATTGCAGGCGGCGCGCTCATGGCCACCATGGCCGCAGGGTGGTTGCACGCATCAACAGTCCGGTTTGCGGTCTGGGTTCTCGGGTGTTGCACCGCGGCGGCGGTCTGCGTCGTGCTCGTTCGTCGGGGCCAACAGGCGCGAGCTGAGATGTCGACGGTCAACTGAAGCTGGCCTGTGCGGGGTAGGAGGGACCGGGTGGCGTGCAACACTCATGTCATGACTTCAGCGATGACTCCATACGAAGCACTGATTTCCAAGCGCGATCTGCGCGTGTATACCGGGGACCCCATTGCCGAGGAGGTCATGGGTCGAATTCTCCAAGCCGGCCGGATGGCCGGGAGCGCCAAGAACAAGGAAGCCAATCGGCTCATTGTCATTACCGATGTTGACGTGATGCAGCAGGTGGCGGACGCGGGCGACTTCGCCAGCTGGATCCCCACCTCCGCCGCGCTGATTGGTTTCGCCGCCCCGGCCGAAGAACTGCGGCTTTTTGACGTTGGCAGGCAGGCGCAGAACATGATGATCGCCGCGCACGCCGACGGCGTGGGCAGCTGCCCGGTAACGCTGCACCATCCCGACAAGGCGCGGGCAGCGGTTGGCCTGCCCGATGACTGGGAGATGCCAATGGTTATCACGCTGGGCATCCCGGTTGATGATCACCCGGACAGTCCTTTGAAGCGCATCCGCGTGCCGCTGGACGAGTTGGTGCTCAACAACACCTATCACGAGTAGGTGGGCGTGACGGACCTGGACCCGGTCCAGATCGCCGGGTGCATCGACAGGGGTTGGTGCCGCGTTCAGCTTGGAGACGAAGGTGTCAGAGTTTGGTTTCCACCGGCTCGAAGGGCGGCGGGGCGTGCTGCTGGGTGCGTGGTGGCCAGAGCCACTGCAACAGCGCAATACCGCCGGCCCCGGCCATCAGTTGCGCGGCGATGAAACCGGGAGCGTTGGCGGGGTGGATGCCGGCGAAGCTGTCTGAAAGCGTCCGGGCGATGGTGACTGCGGGATTGGCGAAGCTGGTGGAAGACGTGAACCAATACGCCCCGCCGATGTAGCACGCAACGGTGGCCGCCGCGAGGGTTGGTTTTCCGGCGTGGACAACGCCATAGATCACCAGGAGCAGCCCCAGGGTCGCTATCCCTTCAGACAGAATCAGGTTGAAACCGGACCGGTTCTTCTGGCTGATCTCAACGATGTTGAGACCGAAGATCACGTTGGCGGCCATGGTGCCCACAATGCCACCGGTGATCTGGACGATCACATAGGCGCCGGCATCGGTGATCGACAGGCCGCCGCGCACCACTTCGGCGGCGGTGACCACCGGATTGAAATGTGCGCCTGACACCGGACCAAAGGCCAGGATCAAGGCAGCGAGGGCCCCCGCGGTGGCGATGGCATTCTCCAGCAGTTGGAGGCCCACATCCTCGCTCAGGGTTTGGGCCATGATGCCTGACCCCACCACCGCCAGGACGAGGAAGGCAGTGCCCAGGAACTCGGCGGTCAGGCGTCGGGAAAGAGAGTTCGGCACGACTATCGGCCAGCCTGCACTCCAGCCAGCGGCTGAGAAAACAGTGAGCCGAGATGTCCGAGTTCGGTTGGGACATCGGCCAGCCGCAGCAGGTGCCAGAGGATGGCGAGATTGCTGGAGACGACGGGGCGTCCCAGCTCCTGCTCCAGCTGCGGCACGATGCCGAAGGTTCGCAGGCTGGTGCAGGACACAAACACGGCGTCCACCTCGGTGGCGCCGGTGACCTGACGAACCCCCTGAGCGATGGACTGCTCGGTGATGCGGGCGACCACCAGGTCGTTGCCCTCCAAGAACGAGCCGACGGCGGCGACATCGACGTCGGCGGAGGTGAAGTGCTCAACGATCGGACGAGTGACTTCGGCCGTGTACGGCGTGACAACGGCGATTCGGTTGGCGTCCAACGCGTGGAATGCCGCAACTGCGGCGACGATCGGGTTGGTGCAGGGGACTCCGGGGTGCACTCCCTGAATGCCGCGGGTGATGCCCTCGGTTCCGATCAGCGTTGCGGCCGAGGTGCAGGCATAACCGATGGCGTCAAACCCAAACTCGGGCGGAAGAAGCCGCGCCGCAACCGGGAGGCGGGCCTCCATGTCGGTCAGCGTGGTTGGCGTGACCTCCATCTCCATGGGGATGCGCGAGTGATAGAAGTCCACGCCGTCCAGATCGATCTGTCGGGCTTCGGCTTCGATGGTCTGATCGCTTTCCAGCACGATCAATCCCAGCCGTGCGGTTGCCCCAAACCCGTCGTCGGTGCTGAACTCCAATGGCTGAATGGGGAGGTGGTTCATGAACCCGCCTTGGCCTGCTGCGAGAAGAAGGAGGCGGCCGTCGGTACCTCGGGGAATTCCATCTCATAGGACGAACAACGCACCCGATTGGTTCGTTCGCCGCGGACGACTTCGCCATCAAATTTGCTGGGGATGTGATTGACCTGAAGGGGCTTGGCATCCTCGGCCCGGTACTCGCTGACGAAAAGCGTCCGGGGTTGGTTGGTGGTGTTGGCCGCCGACCCGTGCAGCAATCGCGTGTGCATGAGGCACGCCGAGCCTGCCGGGCCGAAGATCGGCCGGGCTGCGGGTGCGTGTTGCGCGGCAACTTCGGGGCTGACCGCACCGGTGAAGACGCCGTCGTGCCAATGGTCAAACATGGGTCCGCGATGACTTCCGGGCACCACTTCCAGCGGGCCGTTGTCCAAGGTGACGTCGTCCAGAAAGAACAGGACCGCAATCAGGTCTTCATTGGAGTGCGGCTGAAACAGAAAGTCCTGATGGAACTTGACGTGGGTGGCTGATCCCGGTTGTTTGGCATTGATCTTGGCGTTGTTGAACTCGATGTTGGGACCAATCAGCTGAGCAACCGCATCCAGCGCCCGATTGTTGCGCATGACCGTCAGATAGGCGGGGGAGACTTCCACCGGCGATGCCACCCGCCGCAGAGCCGGCTTGTCCTGACGGTGGTCGGCTTCCAGGTCAAAGCGGGGACGGTCATCCGCGGTCTGACCCCAGGGCTCGGTGTGGTCCCGGCTCTCGTGGACCCAGCCGTCAAAGTCCGCGATGAGGGCGGCCAGCTGTTGGGCGGTGAGGGCGTCTTCCAGAAAAAGATATCCGCCGTCCCAGTACGCATCTATCTGCTCGGGGCTGAGGACGGTGGTCACCGGCGCAGCGTAGCAACGGCCGCCTGCGGGATTCAATGAGCAGCGAGCTCTCGGTTACGTCGTCGAGGGTGATCAGGTGGTCGAGGTTGACCCCGCGACCACCGGGGCGTCCGTGTACCTCAGCAAACCCAACCATCGTGCGATGGCGATCGTCGGGGTGCAGATGGTTGACCGTGTTGGCGTTCAGCATCCCTTCGCGCCAGGTTCGTCCCTTGGAGATACCGCGATACTGCCCCCAGTACGCTCGCAGAATGCAGAACGACGAAGCGTTGGAGCAGGTTCGCCAGCGATATGCCGCAGAGCGGGAGAAACGGCTGCGGACCGACGGCCTGGCCCAGTTCAAAGAACTGAAGGGCGACTACGCGGAGTTTGACAAGGACCCGTGGGTCGAGCCGGGCTTTACCCGGGATCCGATTGTCGAAGACACCACGGTGGTCATAGTCGGCGCGGGTTTCGCCGGAATGCTGGCCGCGGTGAATCTCACCCGCCAGGGAATTTGGGACTTCCGCATTGTGGAGAAGGCTGGCGACTTTGGCGGCACCTGGTATTGGAACCGGTACCCGGGCTGCATGTGTGACGTGGAGTCGTTCACCTACATGCCGCTGCTGGAAGAGACCGGCTACATGCCGACCATGAAGTACGCCAGCGCCACCGAGATCTTCGAGCACTGTCAGCGGATTGGCCGCCACTTCGACCTGTATGACCGGGCGCTCTTTCAAACCAACATGGCGACCGCGGACTGGGACAACAACGCCAAGCGGTGGCAGATCACCACCAGCCGGGGAGACAAGCTGGCCGCCCGCTTCATGATTTCGGCCAGCGGCCTGCTGCACAAAGCCAAGCTGCCGGGCATCCCCGGCATTGAGGACTACGAAGGTCGCACGTTCCACACCAGCCGCTGGGACTACGCGTTCACCGGCGGCAGCGCCACCGAGCCCATGACCAACCTGGCGGACAAGCGGGTGGGCATCGTCGGCACCGGCGCCACCGCGGTGCAGGCGGTTCCGCAGTTGGCGCGCGACGCCAGAGACGTTTTCGTGTTCCAACGCACGCCAAGCGCGGTGGGGGTACGGAACAACGGCCCCACCGATCCCGAGTGGTTTGCCAGCCTGGAGCCGGGGTGGCAGGCAGAACGAGTTCGCAACTTCACCGAGAACGTGTCCGGCGAACTGCCCGAGGTGGACCTGGTTGACGACGGCTGGACCCGGGCCATGCGCTACGACACCCGGATGCCCGGCGACACCCCCGAAGAGACTGCGGAGCTGGAACGCATTGACTTTGAGGTGATGCAGGAACTGCGCCAACGAGTGGACGATGTCATCGAAGATCCCGAGCTGGCCGAGAAGCTCAAGCCCTGGTACGGCAAGCAGTGCAAGCGCATCTGCTTCCATGACGAGTACCTGCCAGCGTTCAACAAGCCCAATGTCCATCTGGTGGACACCGATGGCAAAGGGGTTCAACAGATCACTGCGGCCGGGGTAATGGTGGACGGAACCGAGTATCCGGTGGACCTGCTGATCTTTGCGTCTGGCTTTGAAGTCACCACCGGATTTGTGCAACGGCTGGGATTCGATCCCCGCGGTCGCGATGGACAGGCGCTCAGCGAACGATGGGCCAATGGTGGGCACACGCTTCACGGCATCCTGGCAGCCGAGTTCCCCAACATGTTTGTGGTGAGCACCATGCAGGCCGCGTACGGCACCAACTTTGTTCACTTTCTGGGCGAATCGACCCGGCACATCTCCTGGTTGATTGCGACCTGTGAAGCCGAAAGCATTGCCGCCATCGAAGCCACACCCGAGGCCGAGGACGAGTGGCTCATGACGTTGTTTGGGGTGGCGATGGGCATGGCTGACTACAGCGGGAGCTGCACGCCCGGCTACTACAACAGTGAGGGCATCGTGACCGAAGAAGGGGCGCGCAACGTCACCTACCCCGGCAACCTGATGCACTACGTGGGCTTCCTGGATGAGTGGCGCGAAACCGGTGAGTTCCCTGGCACTCGAATCGAGCGTTTCGCCGAGTGATTGTCTACGTCGACATGGACCGGCATGACCCTCCGAGCGAACAGATTGGGGCGGCGCGGACTCGGATCACCTATCGGCTGGAGGATCTGGCTCAACAGACCTGCCTGTTGATCAGGTACTCGCGGGTCTCTCCGGAGTTGATTGCCAACGTCAACGCGAGCGCAATTTTCCTCAGTGGAAACCGGGGCTCGCCTGCGGACTACGACCCGGCAGAGCTGATCGGGTTCAACAAGGTTGTCCAATCAACCGAGGTCCCGATCTTTGCTTTCTGTGGTGGCATGCAGGCCGTCGCGGTGGCCCTCGATGCGCCGGTGGAGGAGCTGAGGGGTGAGGGGCGCATGGCCGAGTTCGGATACTGGCCAGTCACGGTGACGTCACCGCATCCGGTCTTCGACGGTCTGACGGAGCCGGTGATGCGGCACGCCCACCGCTACCACGTTCCCGCGGTGCCGGCCGGATTCACCGTGCACGCCGCAACGCCAATGACGCCGGTGCAGACGATGATCAACGACGAACGGCGCATGGTTGCCACCCAGTTCCACCCCGAATACTGGACCGAGGAGTTCCCGGCCGGGCGACTGATGATCAGCAGCTTCCTCCGCTGGGCCGACGTCCTGAGCTGACAGTTGAAAGGGCCGCCGGCAGACGGTGGCTGGCCAGGACTGGCGAAATTCGGTTTCGGGGGTAAACCAAATCGCTGCGCAGAACGCCGGCTGGACACTCTGCTGGCGGCGGATTATGTTGGTCGCAGAGATCGCTTGCGGGAGTGATCGGCGGAATCGAATTTGGGGTGGGCTCGTTGGCGGACGAGATTGCGGAGCGGCTTCGAGCTGACGTTGCGTCGGCCCAGAAGTCGGTAGAACAGGCTCAGGCGTCAGTCGCCGCGGCCGAGGAGGCGCTCAAGGCGGCGCGCTCCCAGGAAGCCAACGAGCGAAAGCAGCTGGCCAGCGCGCGGTCTGAGATCGAACGTCTGGCAGTCGCCATCGACGCGGCGACGGCTGACGGTGGCGCAGCCGACCGATTGACCGCAGCGCAGAAAGCGGTGGAGCAGGCTGCAGCTGCGGTGGAGATGGCGGGCAAGTCCCGCGATGCCGCGCAGAAGGCACTGCAAGCCGCTGAGGTTGGCGCCAGCGACCTGAGCAAGGCCGTTGAGCGAGCCGAGGCAGCCCTGACCCGGGCCAACGCAGCAGCGAACACCGCCGCTGATCGCGCATCGAACGCCGCGAACGGCCTGGGGACCCGTCAAAGGGAACAGGACGCCGCCGCGACCGAGGTAGCCGACGGCGAAAAGGAACTGGCTGCCTCCCAGGCCGCTCATGTCGAAGCGGAGCTGCAGCTTGGTTCGGCGGGCGGATCCAGCGGAGCTGCCGCTCGTGCGCTGAGGAGGGCCGAGAAGTCGTTGGCCGCCGCTCAGAAGGTCTTCGATGAGATCACTGCGGATGTGGCCAATGCCAAAGAGAATCGCGCCTCCGCCCGCCAGGCTCTGCGTGATGCCGCCAAAGCGAACCGGGACGCCGGCAAAGCCGCCGAGCGGGCCGATAAAGACATGTCTGCTGCGGCCAAGGTCGCGTCAGACGCGGCAAAGGCGGAGAGGGCCGCCGCTGATGCCGCAAAAAAGGGCGGCACCGCAGCCAACAAGGCGAGGACGGCGGCAGACAAGGCCATCAAGAATGAGCGGACCCTGGTCGAACGGTTGGAGAAAGCTCGAGGCCGGGACATCAAACCCGATGAGCTCAAGGAACTCGAGAACCGCGTTCGTGCCGCGCGCAAGGAGCGGACCACAGCCGAGAAGGAGCTGAAGCAGGCGCAGGAAGCAGCCGAGAGCGCCCGGTCGGTAATGGAGGATGCGGGCAAGGCGATGACCGCCGCCCGTGCCGCCGCCCAAGCCACCGAGCTGGCGAGGGAAAAGCTGGTTTCGGCTCGGGCATTGGCGGACAAGAACGAGCAGACCGCCGAACGCGATGAGGCCGCCGCCGAGTTGGCCGTAAGCCGGGCCGAAGACGAACTGAAGGAGGCGCGGGCCGCCCTCAAAGCGGCTGAGCGAGCGCTTGCCACGGCGGAGAAGGACGTGGCCAGCGGCCAGAACGCCAATGATGCCCTCAAAGCAAAGGTGGCGGAACTGGCGACCGCAGTGAAAGCGGCAGCGGGCGCGTTGACCAAAGCCCAGCGGGCGCTGAAGACGGCCAGGGAGCGCCGGGACAAGGCTGCCGAAGCCAACGAGGCGGCCCAGCGAAGGCGCGAAGAGGCGCAGGCCGACGCGGCTGTGGCGGAGGCGGAACTGAAGGAGCGACGCAACCAGCTGGAGCAGATGGGCCTGGGCGCGCTCCAGCAGGCCCTGGCCAGCGCGGCGGAAAGCCTGAACGAAGCCGAGGCCGGAGCGAAGGCAGCGGCTGCCGAGCTGGCCGCTGCGCAGGAGGCGACAGACGCAGGCAATCTGAACCTGGCCGAGCTGACCGAGCAACGTACGAAGGCCGATGCGGAAGTCGCCCGACTCGACCAGGTGGTGGCCGAAGCCGGTCAGCTGCTCACCACGGCTGAGGCCAACCTGGCGGCGGCAATCAAAGCGCTGGACGAAGCCCGGGCGCGACTGGCTGCTGCCGAAGCGGCACTGGCCACCTTCGAGTCACAACAACCGGTGGTGGACACATTCGTACCCCTGGCCAACCGCGTAGACACGCCAACAAAGCCCGGGCAGGCCGAAGGCACCGTTGCCATTGACACCAATCGCTTCCAACGGGGGGTTCGAGAGGCCGCATTCGAGCACGCCTTCGGTGGCCGCTTTGACTTCTCCACCTCCCGAAAGTGCGTCTGGGTGGAAGGGGCCAACGAACTCGGGTTTACCCCGGGCGCGGTCACGGTCACCAACAGTCGGGGTCGGGTAGACGTAACCGGCTCTTTCTTCTGTGACCAGACCGACGAATTCTCGGTCACGGTCACCATTGCGCTGGGCTCCAAAGGCGCTCCATTTGGTCTGCTGGGCGCCGCCGAATCTGTGCCCACCGGACTGCCAACTGAAGCAGCGATGTGGGCTTCGGCCATCGTCGCCATGGCGTGGCATGCGGTGCATGACGCCCTCGTTGCCAGCACCGCTGACATCGCCCCGAAAGTTGATGGGGCACCCATGGTTCCGCTGTCCATCGAAGTTGACGACGACATCGGTGTTCGGGTCGGACCCCAGCATCTCTTCAAACCGGAGGTCTCGGCATGACGGTGATCGACATTGATCTGGGGGAGGCCGAACCGCTGGTTGTCGCCCTTGGACTGGCTACCAGAGACGACGACGGCGACCTGAGCTTCAACGGCGAGTGGCTGTCGAACCCGTCGGACAGCCTGACCACCATCCTCACCAATGGCGAGCAACGCAAGGCGCTCGAAGAACTGGTGGACCTGACCCTCGGATCCATCGAGCCCGAACTCCCAGCCACCGACGGCGGGACCGCCACCTGGCTGCCACTGGTGGACTCGGACAGCCTCACCCTGGCCATGGTCGTGGAGACCGTGTCCGACGGGGTCGTGGATGTGGGTCTGGGAGTTCGAGCCGAAACCCGGGATCCGTTGGAAGGCAACCTGGACGTTCACGTCCCCCTCTTCCGCATTGGCGCCGCGGCCAGCGAACGACTTCTTCTTGGCGGCGCTGACGGCACCATCCGGATCAGCGGCGGGTTGACCAACGATTCCGGAACGCCCATCCCCGGCGAAGCGTTCCTCGGTGGCATTGCGCTGTCGGTCACCATTCCCACCGACGGCACCTCCGATCCAACCTTTGGTTTCACCCTTCGGCAGCTCCAGCTGCCCGGCGGTGACGAGGCTGCCGACTACTCATTGAACGCCGACTCAGCCGACGGGCTGGACGATGAACTGCTCGAGCTTGTGGTTGCGCTTATCGAGGCCCAAGCCGAGGCGGTGGGCGGTGCAGCTTTGACCAGACTTGCTGCACTGCTCGGAGTCGGGCCGGACGCCGGAGCGATTACCCCCTTGCCCTTTGCGGCAATCGTCTCCGGCGACGGCTCGGCCCTGACCACCTGGTTCAGTTCCCTGGTGTCCAGTTCGTCTGCGCTTGAGCAGTGGATAGAAGCCTGGGCCGAGCTGCTGGGCGGAAGCCGATCCGGCACTGCGCTGACCTTCGATGTGGGCGCCCACACCGTAAGCATCAGCTTTGCAGTGGCCACCAACGCCGATGGTCAGACCGTCATCACGCCCACCGTGGCTGCGGCCAAGACCGGGAGCGGCGGAGACGTTGCCGTTCGGGCCGAAGTCGGGTTGGCATCAGTCAACCTTTCCACCGGAGCCGTGGTCGCCCTGCCCATCGTGTCGGTGGTGGTGGACGTAGGTCCAACCTCCGGGACCCTCTTCTCAACCGGCAGTGGCGCCGCGCTCATCAGCGCACAAGGCATTATCTGCGGCCTGTCCCTGGATGCGGACCGTCGCCTACAACCGCTCCTTCAGGTACGCGGCGCAACGATTGCCAACACAACCCATCCGATTCTCGACCTGTCCAGTCCGCAACAGGTGGCGGACGCCGCCGAGACGGCCGGCCAGGCGGTGTTGGACGCCGCGGTGGACGAGCTACAGGCCCAGCTTGAAATACTGCTGGGCGACTTCGCCAGCCTCCTGACCACGGCCATCGGTTTCACGCCCCCCGCCGGGGTCAGCGCCTTGGATATCGCCGAGTTCCTGTCCGACCCTCTGGGTGCACTGGTCAACTACTGGCGTGATCTGCTGCGCGGCACCGACGCTGGTGGGACCCCCCACATCATCACCGTCCTCCAACCGCTGCTCGAACTTCTGATCGACGGGACCGGGGCGGCGCCAGCAATCACCGGGTCCGGAACCGTGAACGACCCATGGCGCCTGGCCCTCATCGGCGAACTTGATCTGACTCTCTGGCGGGAAGTTGACGGCAACCCTGCGGCCACCAACCTGGATTCTGCGGCCGACACTTTGACCATCGGCGTTGAGGTGTCGCTGGATACCCCCGTCGCTGTTTCTGGCGGCGCCACCGTCGGCGGTCGAGTGCGCGCCAGTCTGGCCCGCATCAATCTGGTGAATCCCGGCGTGGCGCTTGCTGCGGAACTCACGGGTGAACTCGCCATCGCCGGCGTGGACAACAACCGGGTGCGAGTCACGGTCAACCCGGACGTTGCATTGGAAGCTGCCTCGTGCGGGCTGGCCTTTGTCTGGAGTCCCGACGATGGACTGGCGGTTCGTCCCAACGTTGATGACCTCGTGCTGCGTGTTGGGTCCGCGTCCTGGCCGGTTGACCTGGCCACGCTGCTGCGAGGCGACTTCTCTGACCTTGACGATCCGGCGTGGGCGGCCATCGAGCATCTGGCCCAGATCCTGGTTGACGAGTTCGACCAGGACATGCTCAGGGAACTGGCGGAGCTGTTTGGCTGGAACGGTGGCAGCAACCGCCTACCGCTGCGCGATCTGATCGACGATCCGGTTCCCGCGTTGCAACGCTGGCTGGTTCGGCTGGTTGAGGACGCAAACGAAGACATCGAGTCCTTCCTGGCGCTGATCAGCCGGGGCTTTGCGGACGAAGGTGGCAATGGTCTGTCCACTCGGGGTGTGGGCACGTGGCGGAACCCGTGGCGCGTGGGTCTGGTTGACTCCGATGCTGCGCCGTCGGTGGCGTTGTGGACCGTGCCCGATGGTGCTCTCCCGGCGGTGCATGCTTCGACTGCAATCCAGAACTGGGAACCCGGCTTCCCGGCATTACCGATCCCGAACCTGGTGGCGGCACTCGAAGACGAAGCCGAAGTCGCTGCGGATGTGGCGGACCTGTTGTTGGGCCGGACCACCGTGGCCGAGAGCCTCGAGCTGTTGGCCGACGTGTGGGAACGAACCGACGGGCTTTTGCGTAGTCCGGGTTCGGGCGTGGGCACGCTCGGCTCACCGTTGGACGCCGTCACCGTGCACGAACTGGTGGACATTGCGGGCGAGGTCTATCAGAACGAGATCGATGTGACGGCCTGGCTTCCCGCCGCGGCGGACATCACCATCCACGTTCGGGTTGCGATCGATGCCGATGCCGAAACGTTGTGGCCCGAAGTCGACTCTGATCGGTTGGTCGATCTCAGCGCGGCCACCATTGGTTCTTTGGCTGACTTGGCGGCCTCGTTGCCTTCGGCCGGAGTGGGTGACTGGTACGTGGCGCTGTCGGCTCGATCGGTCATCGACCGGCTGGCCGACGATCCCGACGGGACGCTGTCTCAGGTCGAACGACTCCAGGTGCTCATCGACCATCTGTCATCGCTGGGCACCGTGGCCCTGGTGGGCTACGAAGCCGCGGGCCATGCTGCCCGCCTGGCCGCCCAGGTCAACGCCGCGGTGGACCATCTCATCACCGCCGGCACACCCTGGCTGGCGCTGGCGCCCGACAGCTTTGACACGGCATCGGCGGGTCACGCGCTTCGGCTCCTGCGGGCCACGCTCGTGGGCCGGTTCGACGATGAGCCCGAAGACGGCGATGTCGGCTTGATCCGCGCCCTGGTCAACCACCCGGCGATCACGGGTCACCGGGCCGAGTTCGAACTGACCGCTGGAGGAGTGACATCGCTGCGGGCCGGATTGGACGCGCATGCGATCTTCGGTGTCCTCAGCGCTGGCGACCTCGCCCGAGCCATGACGGCTGCGGTTGCATCGGGCCTGGCCGCCCGGGCCCGCCATCGGTTCGAGAATGCGCCGGAACTGACCGGAGCTGGTTTCGGGGTGTACCTCGGAATCGAACCCGATGCCGGCACGGGGGCGTTGACCGCAGACGTGACCGCGCGGGTGGACGTTGGGCACCTGGACATCCAGACCGGACTCCCACAGTTGGAAGTGGCGCCCACACTTCGCGTAGATCTCTCGCTCTACCGCAACGATGGTTGGATCATCGGCGGTCCCGATGCGCCCGCCGATGTGGAACTGCGGGCCGTGACCGCCGAGCTGGTCCTTCCTCTTGGTGGAGCTTCCACCGAGGTGGGTCACGCCGCCATCATCCTGCACGAGCCCACCATCGGTGGCGTTCGGCGCAGCCGGTGGGAGGTGGGCGTTGGGCTTTCAGACTTCGGCCCCGATGTCACTGTCACCGGCGTGTTGCCCGAAGTGCAGCAGTTGCTCAGCCATGCGGTCAACGCGCTACTGGATGATCCCAGTGTTCGAAACGAAGCCATCCACAATGCGCTTCAGGCCCTTGGGCTGATCGTGGGCGATGCGCTGCCCGGTGACGCAGTCAACGAACTGATCCACAACCCGCGTGGGTTGGTGCAGTACGCGCTGGCCAACGCTCTGAACCGTGACCTCCTTCTGGAAGCACTGGCGGTACTGCTGGGTCAGGACCCCGGGACAGACGGCGTCCTCAGCTGGCCGGTTGGTCCGATTACTTTGACGGTCGACCTGGCTGCTGGTGCGGTGACGCTGACCGGAACCAGTGACGCCGATGGCCCGGGTGTGTTCGGCTGGGACCTTCAGGCGGCGCTGGCGCTGAGTGGCGCAGCCCCGTCGTTCACGGCATCAGCATCGGTGTCGGCGGAAAGTTCGATGGTTGGCGAAGTGGCGCTGACCGCGCAGGTGGGAAGCGGCCTCAGCACCGTTGGCGGATCGGTCACGCCTCGCGGGGCGGACCCGCTGGTCTTCACCCTGCTGCCCCAGGTTGGGGGACCGTCGCTGGCCTCCATTCTGCAGACGACGGCTCCGGCCGTCGTGACCCAGTTGGCGTTTGATCTCCTGCAGCAGACCGAACCTGTGGTGGCCGGCCGCTTGATCCCAGTGCTCGATGCACTGGGCTTGCTGGAAGATCTGGACGACGACCCCGATGTTGTCGTCGCTCGGCGGCTCCGGCCCCTGGTGGAACTGGTCAATGACGCCGGTCAATGGGTGCAGGATGCACTGGGCGCCGGGAGTGGTCTGTCTTCCCAGAAGCTGGAGGATGTGGCCGAAGCGGTTAAGCAACTGCTGGATCTTCCCGGACCTCCCGGGATGCTGGAACTTGCGGTCGGAGTCACCGTTGGCTTTGGCACCGACGCCTCACTCTCCGAACTCCAGGTCGGTATCGACACGAGCGCGTTCAGTAGAGCGTCCGGCGTTGGGCTGGCCGCCGGGCTCGACCTTGCAATCCCGCTGACGCGCACCGGCCCTTCGGTCCCACGGTTTGGCCTTGAACTGGACTTCCTCAACAGTGCGGGTGCCACGCTTCCGTCGCTGAAGCTGACATCCTCGCCTGACCTTCGTCTCAGCATCGAACGGTCGCCTGCGGTGGAGCTGTACCCCAACCCCGATGGTCTGAGCCTCCTACTGGCCACGGCCACGGTCGCCGTCGTGCCCATGGTCCTCGACGCCATGGTGGACGCAGGGAGCCAACTGGGGGCGTCGTCGCTGGTGACGACGGCAGCCAACATCGTCAGCGCGGCCGGCGATGTCCTGGACCTTCGGACTGGTGGCGCGTTTGATACGGCCAAGATCCAGGAGTTCGCCAGCGATCCGGTGGATGCCCTCCAGCAGAGGTCAGGCGAGATTGCGGCTTCGGCCATCACCCAGTTGGCCGGAGCTGTTGGAACCGCAACCTCGGGTGTTATCAACGTCACCGGCTCCGGCACCACGCTCACGATCGCCACCGATTCGGTCACCGCCGGTCCGGTCATGGCCGTGCCGGTCTCGGTCTCGATGGACTTCACAACGGCTTCTCTCACTGTTGATGTGGACGTCCTGGACCTTGGCTTCCTGGGCGACGTGCAAGGCCGCTTCTCGGTCACCACCCAGGGAGCGGTTGATGCCGCGCTCGCGGTGGGTCCCGCCACCATCGACGTTGGCGGCGTGGAACTGCATCCGTTCCTCCGGGTCCTCACTGACGGCGAGGGAGCCCCGGCCGCGCCGCAACTCGATATCGGCCTGGCCGACAACGGCGACGCCCGCTTCGGTCTGGCGCCGCAGCTGGCCGCCGACGGAACAACCGCTGCGGTCTGGTGGCGCTTCGGCTTTGACCCGCTTGGCGCCGCACTCCTGGCGCTCAACGCCAGCGGCGAGAGCGACGTGGGCACTGATGTTGCCCTGGCCGGTCTGGACATCCTCACGTCGCTGCTTCTGGGCTACACGATCGAGATCCCGGCGGTGCAGCAGCTGTTGGACAAGCCAATCGGTAACGCGCCCAACACCACCACACTTCGCGATCTGTTGGACGGCGTCCTGCTGTCCGGTGCGGACGGCGACGAGATCATCGACGGGCCGTTCGATCCGTCCACCGCGCTGGAACGCCTGGCCGCGCTCATCACCAACATGGAAGACCTGCTGCCGGACCTGGCGCTGCCCGGTGGTCTGACCGTTGGTCTCAGCAGGAACGGCAACACGTTTGGCGTGGTGCTCGACATCGCCGACCGCATGGAAATCGCTTCGGGCGACCTGCTCCTGTGGTTGGACACCGACGCGTCCTGGATCACCGGCGACCCAACGGCCGGGGTGCAACTCAACCTGGTGGAGATCTCCGGCAACACGATTTCCTTCGAGCCCAATCTGGTGGTAGCCGGGCTGGGCTTCGGCGTCGGCCGATCCGGGCGAGCCCTGATCGAAGGGCCGGTGGGGCTCGGCTCCATCACCGTGCACACCTTCGCCGACATATCCGAAAGCACATTCTCCGGAGGCGTCCAGCTTGGCTTGAACGAGTTCACGGTTCGGATGCAGGGTGCAGGCGGTAACAACGAGGTGGCCCAGGGTGTCCTCAACGACGCCAACTCCGGCGAGCAGGCCCTCGCTCCCACCTTCTCTCCGCGAGTGGCGGTCCAGAAGCACGGGTCCGACAACACCACCGTTGGTCTTTCGCTCGGTCCGGACACCGGACCGTGGTGGCTGGCAGTGCAGAAGAACTTCGGCCCGGTCTACATCGAACAGGTGGGCGTGGGCGTGGTGGTGGAGGAGGACGATCTGGACTCCATCTCGCTCTACCTGGACGGGCGCATGTCGCTGTTCGGTCTCACCGCGTCAGTGGACGATCTGGAGCTCCGCTACACCTTTGGCGGCTCGATCTTCGAGCTGGACCAGTGGAGCGTGGACGTTGCCGGCTTCGGCATTGCCGCCGACGTTGGGGGCCTGGTGCTCACCGGTGGGCTGGCCAAGTTCGCGACCACCGGTGGAACCGAATACATCGGCATGCTCATGGCCCGGTTCGCGGTCTACGGACTGTCGGTGTTCGGTGGCTACGGAACAGCCACCGGTGCGGACGGCAAGCCGTTCATGTCGTTCTTTGCGTTCGGCGCCATCAACGGGCCCATCGGCGGGCCACCTGCGTTTTTCCTCACCGGCATCGGCGGTGGCTTCGGGATCAACCGGGCGCTCGAGATCCCGATGGAGCTGGACCAGTTCGCCAGCAACCCTCTGATCGCCGCGCTCGACCCAGCCGCTGAAGCGCCCGAAGATCCCATGGCGCAGCTGGTGGCCATTCGGGACATGTTCCCCATCGAGCAGGGCACCTTCTGGTTCGCCGCCGGCATCAGCTTCACCAGCTTCGCGCTGGTGGACGGCGTCGCCGTGGTGGCAGTGGAGATCGGCGACGGCCTGGACCTCGCGCTGCTGGGTCTGGCTCGTCTGGCCCTGCCGCGGCCGCAGTTCCCGCTGGTGTCCATCGAGCTGGGCCTCCTGGCCCGCTTCAGTACCAGCGAAGGTGTCCTCTGGATCCAAGCCCAGCTCACCGACAACTCATGGCTGCTCCATGAGAGCGTGCGGCTCACCGGTGGGTTCGCGTTCGTCATGTGGTTCAAAGGTGAGCGCCAAGGTCAGTTCGTGCTCACCATCGGCGGATACCACCCCCGGTTTGAAGCCGACGGCTACCCCGAAGTCCCACGGCTTGGTTTCAACTGGCAGGTGGCCAGCAACATCGTGGTGAAAGGTGGCGGCTACTTTGCGCTGACCTCCGAAGCGCTGATGGCGGGTGGCGAGCTGGTGGCGTCGGCAACCTTCGGTCCGGCGTTCGCCGAAGTTCGCTTTGAAGCCCACGGCATCGTCTACTTCGACCCGTTCTTCTTTGAGGTGGAGGTCAGCGCCCGTATCTCGGCCGGTGTGACCATCAACCTGCTGTTCTGCAAGAAGACGATTCGCATCTCTCTGGGCGCCCGCATCCTGGTTTCGGGGCCCCGCATCTTTGGCGAAGCCGAAGTGGAAGTTGGTCCGGTCTCGCTCACGGTTTCCTTCGGCGACCACAACCAGCAGCGCGGTGCGCTGGTGTCCTGGCCGGACTTTGTGGCGAAGTATCTGGAACAGGGGAGCAGCACCTCATCGGCCCGGGCCATCACTGCCGTGGCCGGACGCGGCAGCCGACCACCGGGAGCAGAAGAAGGGGCCGAACCCGGCGAAACGCCCGTCGCCGATGGCAGCAACGGTCGTCCGTTCGAAGTGGAGGCGGAGTTCGAGCTCACGCTGACCACCACGGTGCCAATCATCCGGGTGGCGGTCGAAGGTCTGGCCATGCCGGTTCCGGCATTCAACGGTCTGGCGGTCGGCGCGGCACCATTGGGCGAGGCATCGTTGGCGCCGGTCCTGGACCTCTCCATCGACGGCGATGAGAGCTTCGACAGCTTCGGCGTGCTGATCCTGGACGACGGTGCATTCCCTGCTGGGGTATGGGCCGCACCTGCCACCAGCGATGCTCCCAGCATTCCGCAGGGTGAGGTGGTGCCGGCGGCCAATGGTGCCGTCCTCACCACCCAGATCATCCTGGATGGTCCAACGCCGGAGATGAAGGCTGAGCAGGTGGAACCCGGGCAGACCCGCCACCCGCTCCCACTGACGGCCCAGGCGCAGGAACGCCGCCGAGTGGCGGGTCGGGCCACCGGTCTTGGTTCGGTGGTGAGCACGGCGATCACCAGTGCCGGCGTGGAGACGGCCCATGACGCCCTTGAGATGGCCCAGGACTGGTTGGGCCGAGGCAAGCTGAGCGCCACGTCCCTGGCGTCCTACGCCGGCGACCGCGCCGCTCCGCCGGTATTCTCATCATTGGGCGAGTCCATCTTTGGCGGCAAGGATCAACTGTCGCCGGGCCGGGCGACCACGCAGACGCGCACCATTGCGCCGACCCGTGGCCTGGGTGCGCCCCAGGCCGTTGCGTTGTTCCGGTCCGGCGGACAACGCGCTCGGGACAGCCTGGGCACGACGGTGGCTGGTTCGACACTGGCTCGGGTTCCTGCCCCCACCATGGCCGGGGTCACCATTGCGATCGCTCCGGTGAGCGCGGCCCGCCTTCTGGTGCGCGAACCGCGGGTCCAAACTGTTGGCACCACCGTTCGAGCCGTCGCCCGACCCACCACCACCGGTCTCAACTCGGCCTCAACCTTGACCCGGCAGGGCGCAGCCAGGAGCCGGCTGGGTTCAGGAGCATCGGTGCTTGACGGGTTGACCGCCAGCATCTCCGAGAAGGCGATTGGCAATGCGGCCGAGCTGGCTCCGGGCGAGTCGGTCATCTTCGACCTGCCCGGCAGTCGCTATGACCGAAGCATTGCTCGCCCCTCGCTGACCAGCACCGAGACCATGCGCATGGTTGTCCTGGGTGCCGGGGGACAGGTGCTGCTGGACACCACCGCCAACGACACCGAAGTGCCGCAGGGAGCCGACCGCTTGGTCATGATGAACGTGGGCGACCGCGCCATTGGCGCCGGAAGCCGCGCTGCCGGCTGGCATGGCTCGCAGTCGCTGCCCTATCTCGGATGGCAATCCCTGTTGGCCCATCGCGCCGTGGTGCGCCTGGAGGATGGCGGCAGCCGCAAAAGATCTTTCGGTTGGACGCCGGTCAGCGACCTCAACCGCAACGCCGGCCGGGTCGTCACCCGGTTCGCTGACGGCGCACAGACCGTGGCTGTTGCGCTGGTCGGCACCAGTGGTGAAGCTCTGGCTGACATTGCGTTGGCGGTTCAGCCCGCGGCCGGAAGCACATCCAAGACCCGGATCAGCGCCAGCGACCCCGTCGTCCTGCAGGACGGACCTCATGCCACGCTCATCTACAAGCTCACGACTGAGGATGGCGACGGGTCCGGGATCGCCGAGGCGTTCCAGGTCACCGTGAGCATCGGCGGCGGCTGGCGAGTGGCCGGTGTGCTGGCATGGGATCTTCCGTTCGATGACGTGCACGCCATTGTGCAGTCCCGCCCCATCGCCTCTCTGGCCACCACCCCCAATGGCGGTGGCGCCACGTCTGCTCGCATTCGCTGGACTCCACAGGAAAGGACGACCCCATGAGCCCCCGTCCCGGTCACTTCATTCTGTACAACTCGGCTGAGCCGCCACTGCATGCCGGTCGGCATGTGGTGAACGCGTCAATCGACCTCCATCCCGCAAGCAACAAGACGTTCGACATCGATGAGCTGGACACGCATGTGGAGGTCACCGCGCCGCGATACGCCCTTTCGCCATCGGAGTTGCTGTCAACTTTTCCACCCGCGAATGCGGTGGGCGCGTTCAACGAACGCCTTCCCCAGGTGGTGCTGAAGCAGCGGACCCTGCCCTGGGTCCGCCAGGCCGAGGATGGTGACGCCGAAACCCCTTGGCTCGCTCTGGTGGTTCTGGCCGAGACCGAAGCCCAGTGGCACCACGACCGGCCGGTGGCGGAGTGCTCAACCGCCAATCTCAGCGGGCGGAATGATGTTCCGCTCGGATCGTGCGTCGTGGTGTCCCAGGAGGTGATCGATCGGGTATTCCCGACCAAGGACGAGCTGTCGCTGCTGGCCCATGTTCGAGAGGTGGACCTGTCCGATACCGAGCTGGCCCTGGGTGACGATGACGGTTTCCTCGCGGTGGTGATGGCCAACCGACTTCCCCAATTCGACCCGGTGACCAACGGCGCGCTCGCGTACCGGGCCTGCCTGATCAGCGTGGAAGGTCAGCTTGATGTGCTCCCGGTGCAGCAGCCATCGGTGTCGACATTCGATGTAGTGGCATCGGTCGAAGATGTCCGCTCGCGGGTGGCGCTGGCGATCGGAGACCTCCCGCCGTCGCAACAGCAGGCCGTGGTGAGCAATCAGACCACAACGGTGGTCAGCACCTTCATCGACCGGAGCGGTGTGGTCGGCGCTTCAGCCCCTTCAGCGGTTGCAGGCCCGACGGTCGAGGCCCAACTCGCCTCGCTGGACCTGGCATCCCCCGCCGTCCAATCCACGCTGAGCTCCCTGCAATTCCGAACGTTTCCGGTTCTGGCGCAGTGGCGCTTCACCTGCGCGGCCAGCGGGTCATTCGAGAAGATCATGCAAAACCTCGACGTGGGTCTGCTGGGAACCGAACCTGCCCCCAGTGATCTCCCCGGTGGCCGTCGGGTGGAAGTGACCGAGACCGGGCATGTCAGCCTTGACCATCTGACCCGCCGTGGGCAGGAGGTGACCGCCTGGTTCCGGGGCCCTCTCACCCCGCATCGGATTGTGCGGGAGCTGCCCTCTGATCCGCCGCCGGGTGAGTCCGAACAGCGCCTGCCGCTGGCCCATACCAGCGACCAACTTCGCGGCGTCACCCCGGAAGGGACTGAAGACCTCACCCGGGCATCGGGCTTCGAGATCGGCCGCCTGCTGGCGTTGTCCAACCCGGCCGTGGTCGCCGCCATGATGCGCTGGCGTCGCAAACAGTTCGGACGGGCTCGGCAGGAGCAGCAGAACGCGATGTTCACGAATGTCACCGGTCTGGGGTTGATCAACGACTTCCGCGAAGTAGTTGGTCATGTGGTCAACATGTACCACGATCCTTCGCACACCTTCCCGCCCTATCGGCCCCCGGTGATTGCGGGCCGCCCCGTGCTGGACTTCATCCCCGACGAGCTTCCGGATTGGGATCGGATCGTCACCGATGGCTTCGGGTTCGAAGAGTTGCTGTGGTCCAACGTCTCTCTGGACGGCGGCCTCACCGAAGGAAACCTTGCCGACCTCGCTTCGGCCGTCGGTTCGGCCCGGATGGCCGAACTGAGCGACACGCCACTGAACTTCGAAGCGCTGGAATCCGCAGCGATCGGCGAGGTTCTCCGCGGCATCACCTCGGTGGCCGAGAACCAGGATCGACTCGTGGCCACGTTCGAAGGTCTTGACGATGACGCGGAGATTCCGGCGGTGTTCGATGCGGTCCGAGGCAGTGACATCTCGATTGCATCCGACGCGGTGATTGGGACCGGCGGGGTGCTCAGTGATGATGGGGAAAATGTGATCGGTGTGCTTGGTGTCGGGTCCGTGATCGGCGGTATCAGCGATGTGATTGACGGCGGTGTGATTGACGGCGGTGTGATTGACGGTGGCGTGATCAATGGTGGCGCAGTGATCGACGGCGCCGTTATCGATGGCATACCGGGAGTCGGCGATCTGGTGCTCGACCTGATCGACACCCCTGCCATTGATACGGACGGACTTCTCGGAGATGGACGATGACCCAGTTTGTGCAAACAGAAGCAATCCTCAATCAGATCAGTGAGGTGCTGGTCAACCTGCAGGCGCACCCGGTGGAGGTCGATGTCGCCCACGGCGATCGCATCGTGCCGGAGGAGTTGCGCCTGTTCCTGGCCGAGCTACGGCTGTTGCAGGGCGTACCTTTTGGCTATCTGGTTCCGGACGCGCAGTTGCTTCCGCCGGAGTCCGTCCGCTTCTTCTTCCTGGACCGCCGGTGGACGGACTCACTGGTGCAAGGTGCGCTCAGCGTTGGCACCGTCAACTCCTCTGACCGGGCGGAGCTTGAGCGCCTCCACGCGGCAGTTCGAGACGAGGTGGACGAAGCCGAGCGCCTGGTCCGGGTGCCTGGCGGCGAGGACCTTCAGGAGGGCCCAGCTGGAGTGATCTCGGGCATGCTCCTGCGCTCCCAGGCGGTGTCCGGCTGGCCCGGGTTGCATGTGCGGGCGTACTCCGAAGAAGTGGACGACCGGGAGATTCCTGGCGAAGTCGACCCCCGCCGACTCAAGCTGATGCGGCTGGAACGACTGGCGCCGGCGGTGCTGCTGGCGCTCTTCGATGGCGTGCCCGAGGTGGTCCACATCGAGGAGCCCCGGCAAGGCATCCAGTTCGGGGTTCGGCCCGAAGCGGGCACCACAATCGGGGCGATCGTGCCCACTCGGGAGTTCAAGAAAGGCGGGGTGGAGAGCTCAGGGAGTCACAACGTCGATGTGCCTTTCCGGCCCGGGTCACCCGGCGTGATCGACCTGCGCGAACTGGCCGACGAGCTTGCCGGTGAGGTGGTCGAGTTGGCGGCGAGCGACTCCGAATTCCAGCCGCTGGCAGACAACAAGACGTTGACGTCCGCGGAGTTTGCGTGGCAGATGATCCGCTTCCCCTACCGCCAGGTGTTCGGTGACCCGGCGGTGGCGGAGTCGGTGGAACTCGACAGCGTCTTCAAACCCACGGTTGCCATCAGCGACCTGCGGCTCACGTTCAAAGGACACCTCGATGCCAACTGAAGAGTTCTTCAACCGGGACCAGATCACGCCCGCAGATGCCGATCAGATGCTGCGGTTTGTGGAGAGTTCGGAGTTCACGGCCACCAACAGCGGCACAGTCAGCTTCGGAACGCTGGTGGGCGCCGCCGAGCAGCTGCATCCCGAGTTCACCAACGACTTCGAGATCGGGGGTGTCCTGGAGGCTTTCAGCTACGAACCGGTCTACGTGCCGGTTGACGTACAGGCCCTGGTGGTCACCTCGTCCGGTCTCAACGGCGATCTGGTGGCCCAGCCCTTTGCTGATCCGCTTGCCGGTGATCCGCCGATCCTCCCTTTTGCGGACTCGTCCACAGACCGCGAGCCCGGAGTGCATCTGCACTGGGCGTTGCCGGACGCGCTGCTTCGCGGCGAGATGTCTGAGGACGATGCCGGCGAGGCGGACCTTGGCCTGAGACCCCTGCCGGACTTCTGGACGGTGCTGCGCATCATGGTTCCCAGAAACTCGACCGCCGCTGACGTCACTGGCTTCGTGGTGTTGTCCAAAGACGCGAAGGTCATTCCGCTGGAGGAGTTCGTGTCGCTAACCCAGGACGCGGACGCCGTAGCCTCGCCGTTGCAGGACGGCGTGCTGAACGCCGCCTCCGGCGGGTCGCTGAACTGGACCGCCACCTATGAAGCCAGCCTGGGACGCTTTGCCATTCACGATCCGCTGACCGACATCCCGGCGCTGGAGATCAACCAGGCGACCTACCTGGTAATCGGCCGTTGGCTGAATCGCAACGAGGACCCGCTGTACGCGGTGGACTCGGCGCTCGGGTTCGAAGACGCTCTGGTGGATTTCGGGTGGAAGACCACCACACCAGTTGCCCAGTTCCGAGCCGAGCTGGCATCGGGTAACCACTGGGTGAACGCCGTCCTGCTGAAAAAGTTGCTGGAAGATCCGGCATGGGCCGGGTTGGACTCCCTTCTGGATCTCATTGGTCCCGACGGTGAACTGGTGGATCAGCCGCTGCTGCGACGCAAGCAATCCATTTTCCACGGCCTCATTCATGGCGTGCCGATCCGGGGCGCAGCCTCCGGGGATCATCGTCCGAGCCAGTCGTCCATCTCGGTTGGCTTTGGTACCACCGAGGACCGGGTCCTGGCCTCGCTCACCGCGGACAGCGGTGGTATCTCTGATCGGGATCAGCAGGAAGCGGTGGAGACCACGCTGGCGGCATTCACGGCCCAGATCCTGGATCGGCTGAACAGCGCCGACGGGCTGGTCGAGATTGAGCAGTCGATGCATCGGTCCGAGTTCAGTTCGCTTCCGGCCACCGACGCGGTGGTGGACCGGTACCGGGTGGCCGAAGCTTCGGCTCTGCCGGCGGGACGCTTGGCGCGTGGGCTCCAGTCCAACCTGCCCTTTGGCGTGACAGCGACCACATCGGTACGGGTGGCTCGAAGTCGGTCTGCCGCCGGAACCGTGACCGGTGCGACTGCTGATGCCAGCGCCGTGCCCGCCGCGGCGGTCTCATCGACCTCCAGCGCCGATCCAGCGAGCATCGCGGGAGGCGTGGCTGGCGCGGCCGCTGAGTTCGCGCCCGCGGCCGAGCGCCTGACCGAGCAGGTGCAGGCCGTCCTGGACCAACCGCTGGCTCTGCACGCGGTCACCGACGACGAGATTCTCGACGTTCGCGCCGTCCTGGACCAGGTGCCGGATCGGCTCACCGCAGAGACGTTTGCCAACATTCCTGAGAGCCGCGAGGTCCCACGGCCCGGTCCCACCTTCCACCAGCCGGTGGAACCGGTGGTGATGCTGTCGGGCGCCGGCACGTCGCCCCGTCACGGTGGCGACGGGCGCTTCTCCGATGACGGGCGGATGCTGTGTCGTCAGGCGGGCGAGTTGCAGGTGGAATATGCGGGGGCGCTGGAACAGTCCAACGTGCTTCTGGATTTTGACCTGCCGTACTTTCCCGCTGGCGCCAACGGTCTGGTGGTCGAGGCGGTCATGACCTCACCCTTCTTTGTGTCCTGGTTGAGCGAACGGGCGGCGTCGGGAACCGATGCCGAAGCCCCCGTTTTCAATCAGCGGTTCCAGGCGGAGATGGCGATTCGGTTCACCCGAAATGGTACCTACGCCGGCAAGTCGCTGCCGCCATTGGGTGGTGACCTACCGCCGCTGAACACCAGCCCGCATCTCTCGGTGCTCACCGAAGACCTGCTCCTGCAGTCGCTGCTGCGGGGCACTGAACCGGATCCGGTCGGTGTGTCGGTCTGGGCATCCCAGCCATGGATCCCGCTCTGGCTGGAGTGGGAGGTGGAGTTCACTTTCACCAACTCGCTGGGCGGATGGACATTGGCGGCGGTTGACCTGGAAGAGAACAGCACTGCGGGGAGGGGACCGAGCTTCGACAAGGCCCGCACCATCCGCGGCCGGTCGATGGTGAACACCCGCAGCGGGAAGGTCGTGGCCGATGCGATCAGCGATTGGTTGGACGCTGAGAACGCGCGGGATCTCACCGGCGATGGCGTGCTCGGTGAGCTCGACGAGCGTGTCCTGGCCGATGTGATGGACGCCACGGCCGACATCGACCTGACTTCCACCACCCTGTCGGACCTCCACGACGCGCTGCTGGGACTGGTGGGGGACGGGGGAGAGGATCCGTTCACCCTCAAAGACGATGCCGGACAGGGCATCCCCGTGATCCCGAAGGGGGCACCAGAACTGCTGGTATCGGGCGAGCTCCGCCTGGTCCGGGCCCGGATCGTGGACGCCTTCGGTCGCACGCTGGATGTGCCTGCGGCTCGAACGATTCCCGAGGCCGACCGGCCGTCGGACAATCGGAAGGTCCTGACCATGCCGCCGCGGATTCTTCGGCCCAGCCGTTTCAATCTGGAGCTGATTGGTGCCGGCGATCAGCGGGACGAACCCGCCCGGGCGCGCGTGGATCAGATCGACCCGGACAGCCAGGTCAACCCGGTGATGGGCTTCCTGCTGCACGACCACATCGATGAGGCGCTCGAGCTCTTCGACCGGAACGGCGACCCACTCGGTCAGCTCACCCATGACTCCTTCTCCGGAGCGGTGGCGTGGCAGGTGGCGCCCGGTCGGCCGCTCCCGCCAGATGCCACACCGCGGGATGGCTTGGAATCGCACAGTCACTACATGGGTGAAATGGCCGCGGAGCTTGTTGACGTCGATCTGCGACAGCGCCAAGGTTTGCCTCGCTCTCTCGATGACGATGAGTCGCCGCTGTCCGCAATGCTGCGGGCCATCGACACCACGCTCTGGACTGTCGACACCTACTCGGCAGCGGGATCCGAGCACGTAGCCGGACTGATCGGCCGTCCGATCGCAATGGTGCACGCCGTTCTGGACCTCGAAGTGGAAGATGATCTGGACGAGTTGGACCTCAGCGATCCGGTCAACCGACAAGCTAGAGAGCAGGCGTACGAGGACCTTCGCAATATTGGTGTCCGGGTGCGCTTGGGCGAACTGACCCGGGCCGATGATGGCCTGTTGGGGTTCTTCGTGGACCACGACTACCGGCGCCTCCGCCTGGTGGACAAAGTCGTCCAGTCCCAAGCGACTGACGGCGGCCGGCACCGGGCCCACTTCGGCCGCTATGGGTTCACTCCGCTGCTGCCTCCCCGACGGCCTTTGGACAACGAGTATCTGTTCGCCGAAGACGAGCTGATGATTCGCTACGGCGAACCTCGACGCATCACGCTGCTCATGCTGCCCGGTGGCCGGACACATCTCACCTCGGGACTGCTGCCACGGAACTGGATCCAGTTGGCGCGGGACTGGGTTGGTCCTGGCCTAGCACGCATCGCTCCATCGGTGCGTGTCGGGCCGGTGCTCGTTGATCGGGATCAGGTGCGACTGCCGTTGGTGTCCACGCTCACGCAATCCCAACTATGGACTCGGCGGGATACGCCAACCACATGGCGTGACGACCCCATCGAAGCCGCCACCCAGACCGCGTTCCTGCCGGACATGCCCGCCCGGCTGGAGGAGGGGTACATCCGGGTCATGCCGGGCGCAGACCCAATGGGCGACGCGGGGAACGGAGATACGCCATGACCGAAGGACCCTATGAATGGCCATCACCGGGGCGCGCTGGCGACACCGAAGACGATGCTCGGGAGCGAAACGTACACATTCGTGGACTGATCCGCGATGGCAGCATCGACGCGGCAATCGCCCGGCAGGTGTTGGACCGGCAGGTAGCAGACCGAGATAAGCGCTGGGTGCCAATCGGACCGTCGGCATCCTTGGACTTCAATGATCCGGTGGTGCGCAACGGCGGCCGGGTCCAGGACTTCGCGGTGTCGCCCGACGGGATGCGGGTGTATGCCGCGGGTGCTCAGGGCGGCGTCTGGGGCTCCGATGACGCCGGGCTCACATGGGTTCCGCTCGGCGGATGGGCGTCTGATCCGGACGCGCCCACCGTCGTCGATCCGCAACCGGACTGGGGTGCCGCCAGCGCCTCCTGCATCCATGTGATCTTCGGCGCTTCCGCTGCTCAGGATGTGGTCCATGTGGGAACCGGTGAGTACCACTCGCTCCCGTACCTGTCGCACCCGGCTCCCGGCGCGGTCCGGCGCAGCCTGGGCGTCCTGACCGCCACCGGACCGCTTCCGGCCTGTCAGGCCAACCCGTTTGCCCGGCCGTGGGAGCGCCAGGCGTTCGTGTTGGCTGGCGACACCACCTTCGCCATCACGGTGGACCCAACCGACCCCACCAGCGTGATCTGCGGCACGTCCAGCGGGCTGTGGCACGGTGTGGATGTACCTCCGGTTCCGCCCACAACCGAGAAGCAGTGGGTCCCGGCAACCGGTATTCCCAGGGGCGCTTCGAGCGGTTCCTATGACGCCACCGCAATTGCATGGAACGCACCGACCGCACCCGGCGCCCAGCCGCGCATGTGGGTGGCGATTGCGGACGGTGACAACACCGGCCTGCTGTTCTCCGACAATGGCGCTGCCGGTCCGTACACCCGGGTCCCTCTGGATGCAGATCCGGATCCGGCCAAGGTGGTGGACTTCGGTACGTACAACATCATGTTGGCCGCGTCGCCAACCGACCCCAACGTGCTCTTCGCGCTTGAACTTCGCTACGTGGGTGATGACTCCAAAGTGCGCGTCTGGCGGATTCAAAGCGCCGCGGCGGCTCCGTCGGCAACCCAGCTGACCCGCGTCCCGCCGCTGAACGCGGTGGACAATCGCGTGGCGCTTGCCTACGCCGAAATGGGTGACGCGGCGACGCCCACGCTCTTCCTGGGCGGGACCACCTGTTCCGGCGTGAGCACAGCTCTGTTCAAGTGCGAGATCCCGGCGAACGGCCGCCTCGGTTTTTCGAACCACCGGTCTCCCACGTCCAACTCCCGCTGGATTGGACGCGGCGTGCACGCAGACCTCGGCGAAATCAAAGTCATCACCGTCGGGGACCAGCAGCAGGTGTGGCTGTCCGGCGACGGCGGCATGTATGTGTCCATGCATGAGGGTGATCGTGACACCTTCATGTCCCGCAACGATGGTCTGGCCACCCTTGAAGGCGGCTACGGCTCATCAAATGCTGTTCATGACCATCCGGTCATCGTTGGCACCCAGGACAACGGATCACTCATGCGAGTGGGCGACACCGTCTACAAGGACATTCAGAGTGGTGACGGCGGCGGGCAGGTGTTCCACCCCAGTGGTTCCAACGAAGTGCTCTCCCAGTACATCAGGGGGGACTGGGACAGCAACATCCTGAAGTCAAATAACAGTCGAATCGCCAAGCCCATTCTGCGGCGTGTCACCGGGGCAATCACAAGTCGACAGAAAGCAGACAACAAGAAATCTCTCTTCTACACCACCGGTGATGCCATCACCCAGGACGGCGACGTCACCAAAGCCCACATTGCGGTGGGCGTCGACCGCGTCTGGTTGGGTTCGGGGTGGAAGGACGGACGGGTGGACAGCTGGGTCACCCTTCCTACCGGCAAAGACCCGTACACCCGTTGGTCGCTGAGAGACATCGATCGCGGTGACCAGGTGGTCAGCTGCAAGTGGGCTGACGAGGACACGCTGTACGTGCTGCGACGAAACGGCAGTGCGGGAAGTCTGGAGCGGCTTGACCGCAAGGCAACGGGAACCGGTTGGGATCAAGTCGTGCTCAGCGCCACCCCGAAACGGATGGAGGACCGCTATCCGACAGCTGACCTCACCGGCCCGGCCGGGAGTCAGGTGCGGCGCTTTCTTCGCTTCCTGCCCGATCAGGAGGGTCGGGTGTCTGAGATCGCGGTGGAAGGCGTGGACACTCTTCCGCCCTATCCGGTGTACGTGGGAACCACCGGAAGTGCCGATTTGGTTGCTCCCATCCCGGAGCTGATTGGCGGCATCGCCGTACCTCAGAACGGTCCAACGATGCTGAACATGACCGAGTGGGAGACCTTGTACTGGCTTGATCCCACCGGCCGATGGTTCCCCACCGGCCTCCAGACGGCGACGGGTGGTGATGCCGCCGTGCTTGCCATCGTAGTCGACGACGAAGACCCGATGATCGTCTACGTGGGGACAACCATCGGTGTGATGAAGGGCGTCCGGAGCGTTGACGGCGACGGTCTGAGCACCTGGGCGTGGAGTTCGTTCGCGCTGGGACTCCCGGAGCGGGCGGTGCAGGATCTGTCGCTCTTCAACAATGCCCCGAGCGACGCCGCGCCACTCGTTGGAAGTCAACGGCTGCTCCGAGCCGTTCTTCCAGCGTCCGGCATCTGGGAGATCGATTTGGACCAGCCGTTGATCCCACGGACCTTCGTGCGGGTGCATGAGCGGGATACCGCCCGAGGCGCGATCGCGTCGCTGGACGTACCCCGGGACGAGACCGGCTATCGGGTGATTACCGATAGCGGAACGCCCACCTTCGCCTGGAGCGCGAGCCCGGACATCGTGGTGCAACCGGCGCCCGGGACCTTGGAGGAATGGCCCCGCTCGGGCGCCAGCTTCCTGAACAGTCGACACCACAAGTGGATCTTCAAGACCGCACTGTTCAGCCTGGACCCCACCTTCGACGTGAATCTGGCTGACACCAAGGGCTACCGGACCGCCTTGGACCGTATGCGCGAGGTCCGTAACTCGGGCCGCGTGGGACGGTCCTCGGTGGCCCGCTCAGACTGGGACGCGCTCAAGTCCAACGATGACGGTCGAACCGCCGCCACGTTCTGCGCGCCCCCGTGGTCCACGCAGTCGCCGACCGAAGCGGACCTGATGACGCGAGCCCACCGTCGGGACCCGCTGGACCCCCAGTGGAGCCGAGTGGGGCCCGGGGACAAGCGGGTCTATGTCCTGGTGCACCACCGCGAGGTTGCCGGCGTGGCCGGAGCGGACGTGGATGTGGTCCTGCTCCACCGCGACGTCAGTCTGGACCGGCCATCGTCGGCGGGGGATCCCGCCGTCGATGAGCCTTGGGGCGAGATCGCCACACCCAACGCGTTCAAGACCAGCGTGGTGTCGTTGCTGGGAGGATCCGGCAGCGCGCCCACGGGTTGGACTGTTGCCGCGGCCAGCCTTGATACCTCAGCGAACGTGGCCCACGTGCCGGGTTCTTCGGCCCGAGTCAATGCCCGGACTCCGGGAGCGGCAGCGTTCGACCTGACCATCAGCCCCGACGCCAAAGCAGTTCTGATGTTGGCCGTCGTCGGGTCTCCGGATGACCCCGTATCGGCCGGAACGTTGGCGGGCGCCAATGTCAGGGATCTGGTCTTGAACTCCTGGCATGTGGCCTGCCACGTGTTCGAACCGAACGCCGGCTTCGTGCCATGAACGGCCCGGCTGTATGACCGATATCGAATATCTCGGCGTTGTCCTGCCCGCGCTGCTGGCGATCTTCGTTTCTTTCGTGGTCTCGAGTTCCGCCGGTCTCGGCGGTTCGCTCTTTCTGGTGCCGAGTCTGGCCCTGCTGATTGGTGGCAAGGAGGGCATTGCGCTGGCGGCACTCCTGCTGGCGGGGAACAACGTGGCCAAGGTTCTGGCGTACCGGCAGACACTGCCGTATCGGAAATCCGCCATGGTGGTGGTGGCCGTCACAATTGGGGCGGCGTTGGGTGCGTCGGTTCTTGTTGCGGCTCCGTCGTCGGTGGTTGGCGTGTCGATCATCGTGTCCATCGGCGCGTCGTTCCTGGTGGAGCGGCGCAAGGTTGCCGTGGTCGCTCGGGCGTTCAGTCCGGTTCTGGCGTTTGCCGCAGGAGCGACATCAGGATTCTCGGGTTCGTCCGGTCCGTTGAAAGGAATCGCCATTCGCAACCTGCGGCTGGATCGGCGTCACTTTGTTGGTGCCGCGTCTTTGGCGTCACTTTCCGGCGACGCGGCCAAATCCCTGGTGTTTGCTCGAGACTCATTGCTGACGCAGCAATCGTTGGTGATCTTTGTCGCTGCCGTTCCGATCATGGCTGCGGGGACCCTCACCGGGCGTCGGTTGAACAGCCGTACCGGCGAGGTCCGTTTCGCGGCGCTGTTCTGGCTGGTCATGTCCGGCTACTGCATCCGGCTCGGGTTGGGTGCATTCTGAGCCGACAGAATCTGAGGCGGAATCCTGCCGCCGGAATCCGGGCGTGTGAATCTGGGCGACAATGGAGAAATGAGCACGATCACCGAAGCTGACATTCAATCCCGCACCCAAGCCGCCATTGACGCAGTTGGCATCGATGCCACTGAGGTGGACTTCCGTGGCGCACTCTGGGACGCCGGTCTGGCCATGGTGCAGTTTCCCGAAGGCAAAGGTGGACTGGGCGTGTCTCCGAAGTTGCAAGGGACCGTTGAACAGACCATTCGCGAAGCCGGACGCAACTATCACCCGCTGTCGGTCAACGTCATTGGGATTGGCATGGGGCTACCCACGGTGCTGACCTACGGCTCCGAAGACCATCACGCCGCCCACCTGCGTCGCATATTCACTGGCGAGGACGTGTGGTGCCAGATGTTCTCTGAGCCCAGTCACGGATCTGATGTTGCCGGTCTGGCCAGTCGGGCGGTGCGCGACGGTGACGAATGGATCATCAACGGACAGAAGGTGTGGACCAGCGGCGCTCACATGTCCTCGTTTGGGATGCTGCTGGTACGCACCGACCCCGACGTGCCGAAGCACCGCGGTCTGTCGTACTTCATCCTCGATATGAAGTCTCCCGGCGTGGAGATCCGACCGCTGTACCAGATCACTGGCGACGCGGAATTCAACGAGGTCTTCTTCTCTGACGTCCGTGTGCCGCACGCCAACCTGTTGGGCGACGTCGGAGACGGGTGGCGAGTGGCCACCACCACTTTGATGAACGAGCGCGTTGCACTGGGGGGTAGCACCGCTCCCAAAGGCTCCGGCAACATCGCGTTCCTGGTTGACCTGTGGAACAAGCGCGGTCCCGAGCTGGAGCCCACGGAACGGGCCATCATGGGCAACCGCGTCACCAACCTGTGGATTGAAGCCGAAGTCGGACGGCTCACAACGCTGCGGGCCCGCGCCAACTCCACCGTTGGCAATCCCGGACCAGAAGGATCGGTTGGCAAGCTGGCGTCGGCCGAACTCAATCAGCGAATCTGGAACACGGTGATGGACCTGCAGGGCAACGACGGGTTGCTGCACGAGCCGGGGTATCCGCTGGCGCCGCGCAGTGAAGAGGGTGGCGGTCACGGCCGATCTGATTACACGCTGTCCAAGTGGTTTCTACGTTCGCAGGCCAACACCATCGAAGGTGGCACGTCCGACATCATGCGAAACATCCTGGGCGAACGGGTGCTGGGGTTGCCCGGCGAACCCCGCGTGGACAAGATCGTTCCCTGGAAAGATATCCCTACCTGATGTCCACGGGCCAACGCTGAGCTGGCTGCTCACTACTCCGGGCCGAAGGTCACGCTGGCTTTCATGGCCAGTCCGCCGGCCGGCGTGGCCGCCCACATCTGGGCGGCATCCCCGTCACCGTCACCCGGCTGACCATGAATGGAGAATGGGGCCGTGTCAAAGAGCGGTGACATGGCTCGGAAACTGAAGGTGGTGAGCGGTCGTCCACTCTCGGCTTCGGCCAGGTCCGCCAGCAGCGTTGCGGTCAACGGGCCATGAAAGACCAGCCCTTCGTACCCTTCCACGTTCTGCGCATAGTCACGGTCGTAGTGGATGCGGTGAGCATTGAACGTGAGCGCTGAGTAGCGGAACAACATCACCTCCGAAGGGGTGATGGTCCGTGACCACGCCGCGTTGGTTGGTGCGGGTTTCGGCTCGGGGCCGGGGGCGTCAGGCGCGGGGTCATCGCGATAGACCAGGTCCTGTTCTTCGGTGACCTTGATGTCGCCGTCGACGCTCAGTTCATGCCGCACGGTGACAAAGCACAGCAGACCGCTGCGGCCGTCCTTCATGACGATGTCGTCGATGGTGGAGGTCCTGGTGACCGATTGGCCAATCATGATGGGCGCATGGAAGATGAATCGACCGCCCGCCCACATGCGCCGGGGGAGCGCCACCGGCGGGAGAAAGCCACCGCGTAGCGGATGGCCATCGCGGCTGAGGCCGTTCAACGGTGCCGAAGGCAGGTGGGTGATGAAGTGCCACAGCGGCGGAAGTCGGTCCCCGGCGGCGAGGTCGGCATCCCGGTTGAGAGTGTTCTGCAGTTTCTGGCACCATTGCGCCGAGACCGCCTCAGTGGTGGCTTCGCTTCGTCCCCGCCAGGTGAGCAGAGTCTCCAGGTCGTTGGTTGCCTCGATGCTTGTCATGGGAAACCTCGTCATGGAAGGCACAGTACTGCGAAGACTTCGGCGCAATCAGACGAGGGCGGCGAACGCGGCCATGACCTCGTTCCGCGTGCGGCGAGCGCCCGTTTGGAGATACTCCATGGCGTTGAGGGACGCGTCATGGGCGGCGGTACTAGAGCCGGCGACACAGTCCTCGACCACCCGGCAGAAGTAGTCGTGTTGGTGGGCGTCCACGAAGGTGTAGTGGATGCAGACGTCGGTGTGTCCACCGATGAGAATGAGTGTGTCCGCGTTGAGGCCTTTGAGCAGGATTTCCAGTTCGGTGCCGAAGAAGCATGAGTACCGACGCTTGCGAATGAAGTAGTCGTCGGGTCGCATGCCGAGCGCAGGTGACACGGCGGTGCCGGGGTCGCCCTCCAGGAGATGAATCCCTTCGGCGCCATCGAGTTCGCGGCCGAAGTCCACCAGATCACGCCGATGGGCTTCCTGGAAGAAGACGAGGGGAACACCGCAGTCCCGAGCCTGCTGGATGAGTTCGGGGGCGCGATCCATGGCGTCGTTGTACCCGGGCATGAAGGGTATGGCCGACGGTTCTGCCGGGGCGTCAGGGAGCGATGCTCCGCCTTGAATGTCCACCACGACAAGTACCGGCTGGCCTTCGATCAGTTCTCGTTTGGGTTGCTCCACGGTGGGAACCTAATGGGGTCGCTGGGCTTGTGAAAGTCTGGTTCTGAGCTGCTGGCTGGTGAGCACTGTTGTGACCTGAAGCCTTCGGGATTTCTAGCGCTAGATCGTGCCCCGGCTGGTTGGTTCGGGTTCGCCTGTTAAGCACTCATGGGGTGTCGTGCCGTTGAGCACTGATCCATTAGGTCGCGCTGGGAAACCCGGCTG